>ENA-ORSK01001707-ORSK01001707.1-human-gut-metagenome-genome-assembly--contig:-NODE-1707-length-16454-cov-3.423379_pt1 | contig 16454 bp, 14 predicted proteins | sample MGYA00242192_ERZ509159 | MGnify/ENA primary metagenome ERZ509159 (study PRJEB26280, sample SAMEA2338663) | human gut metagenome | biome: human gut; feature: human-associated habitat; material: faeces...
TTAGCATCTGCCGCACCTCGCTCGCCGTATCGGCACTTAGAATTATGCGGTATTGTCCTATCTCGCAACACTCTCAAGCATTCTCTCTCACTTTCTAATCACATCAATCCCGCTTTTCTCTGGCTTTTCCTCGCAGTGTTCCCAGTTTCTATTCATTTTATTTTCCCTCCCGGTCCCCGCCTATTCTTTTCCCTACCAAATTTGTTACTTTTATGAGAATTTAAGTCCAAGTTTGTTGATTTTGGCGAATTTCTATGTATAATGTTAGGTAGGAGAATACGCAATCGTATATCTCAATTGTTTTCTGTGATATTCTATGGCTGGATAGCGCAGAATACACATGACCATTCTTAAGGAAAGAGGTATTTGTAACATGGCAAATCTGGATCTTACCAAGTATGGCATCACCGGCACGACTGAGATCGTGCACAATCCTTCCTACGAGCTGCTGTTCGAGGAAGAGACCAAGCCCGAACTGGTAGGCTACGAAAAGGGTCAGGTCAGCGAGCTGGGTGCTGTCAACGTTATGACTGGTGTTTACACTGGCCGTTCCCCCAAGGATAAGTACATCGTCATGGACGAAAACTCCAAGGACACCGTTTGGTGGACTTCTGACGAGTACAAGAACGACAACCATCCCATGAGCGAGAGCACCTGGGCTACCGTTAAGGATATCGCCAAGAAGGAACTGTGCAACAAGCGCCTGTTCGTTGTTGACGCTTTCTGCGGCGCTAACAAGGATACCCGCATGGCCATTCGCTTCATCGTGGAAGTGGCCTGGCAGGCACACTTTGTTACCAACATGTTCATCAAGCCCACCGCCGAGGAACTGGAAAACTTTGAGCCTGACTTCGTTGTCTACAACGCTTCCAAGGCTAAGGTTGAGAACTACAAGGAACTGGGCCTGAACAGCGAGACCTGCGTTGCCTTCAACATCACCAGCCATGAGCAGGTTATCATCAACACCTGGTACGGCGGCGAGATGAAGAAGGGCATGTTCTCCATGATGAACTACTTCCTGCCGCTGAAGGGCATGGCTTCCATGCACTGCTCTGCCAACACCGATAAGGAGGGCAAGAACACCGCCATCTTCTTCGGTCTGTCGGGAACGGGCAAAACCACCCTTTCGACCGACCCGAAGCGCGAGCTGATCGGCGACGACGAGCACGGTTGGGACGACGACGGTGTCTTCAACTTCGAGGGCGGATGCTATGCCAAAGTCATCAACCTCTCGAAAGAGAACGAGCCCGATATCTGGAACGCGATCCGCCCCAACGCCCTGCTGGAGAACGTTACGGTGGACAAGAAAGGTAAGATCGACTTCGCGGACAAGTCCGTGACGGAGAACACTCGCGTATCGTACCCGATCTTCCACATCGATAACATCGTGAAGCCCGTATCGAAAGCTCCGGCAGCCAAGAAGGTGATCTTCCTTTCGGCCGACGCATTCGGCGTGCTGCCCCCGGTTTCGATCCTGACCCCCGAGCAGACGAAGTACTACTTCCTCTCGGGCTTCACCGCCAAGCTCGCAGGCACGGAGCGCGGCATCACCGAGCCTACGCCGACCTTCTCGGCCTGCTTCGGCGCAGCCTTCCTGTCGCTGCACCCCACCAAGTACGGCGAGGAGCTGGTGAAGAAGATGCAGAAGTCGGGCGCCAAGGCCTACCTCGTGAACACGGGCTGGAACGGAACCGGCAAGCGTATCTCGATCAAGGACACGCGCGGCATCATCGACGCGATCCTCGACGGTTCGATCGACAAGGCTCCGACCAAGACCATGCCTATCTTCGATTTCGTGGTTCCGACCGTCCTGCCGGGCGTAGACCCCGCTATCCTCGATCCGCGTGACACCTACAAGAGCGCCAAGGATTGGGAGGTTAAGGCAGAGGATCTGGCCAACCGTTTCGTGAAGAACTTCGTGAAGTTCACGGGCAACGAGGAGGGCAAGAAACTCGTAACCGCAGGCCCGAAGGTAAAGTAATTCCCTGCGGCTTGAGCCGCTGCAAATAGATGAATCCCGGTTTCCGCAGTTGGAGACCGGGATTTTTTATGTTGTGGAACAGGCACGGTCCGGCAGATGGGCGGCGGATGAGCGGCGGATGGACGGTGGATGGGCGGCGGATGACGGTGGATGACGGTGAATGGGCGGCGGATGTGTGCGGACGGGTTTGCGATTGGAGGCGATCCGTCTGCGCCGGTCGCTGTCGGTTTTGCCGCGCCCGTGCGCGCGGGGTTTGCCGGACAAACGGATGGAAAAAGCCCGGCTGGAATAAATTTCCAGCCGGGCTTTTCGTCTTGCGGAAGCCGGCAGGTCAGACCGTCATAATCTCCTTCTCCTTCTTCGAAAGCGCTTCGTCCAGCGTCTTGGAGAACTTTTCGAGCAGTTTCTGCGACTGTGTTTCGCCGTCCTTCGATTCGTCCTCGGGCATGCCCTCCTTCTGGGCCTTCTTGAAGGCTTCCACCGCGTCGCGGCGGGCGTTGCGCAGGCTGATGCGGGCGGTCTCCGCTTCGGCGCGCACCTGCTTCACCAGCTCTTTGCGGCGCTCCTCCGTAAGGGGCGGAATCGTCAGGCGGATCTGCTCGCCGTTGTTCGAGGGCGTCAGGCCGATGTTCGAGTCGATGATGGCTTTCTCGATCGGGCGCAGCATGTTCTTGTCCCACGGCTGGATCAGGATGGTCCTGGCGTCGGGTACGGTGACGCTGGCAGCGCCCGAAACGGGAACCTGCGAGCCGAAATAGTCGACCATCACGCCGTTCAGGGCGTTGGGCGACGCCTTGCCGGCGCGAACGTTCAAAAGTTCCTCTTCGAGGTGGTCGATGGCCTTCTGCATGCGGCCCGTAGCTTCGTTGAGAATCGTCTTGGTATCCATATGTGTTGGGGTTTAATTTCCGAGTGTTTTTTCGATGGTGCGGATCAGCTCCTCGAATTCATGTTCGTCGTAGCCCACCGTGGCCAGCACGACCTTGCCCTTGCGGTCGATCACGAAGTTCCGCGGGATGTAGTTCGAGGCGTAGCGGTCGTAGACGGTGCGTGCGGGGTCGAGTCCCATCGGGAAGGCGTAGCCCGTCTTTTCGCAGAACGCCTCCACGGCCTCGCGTTTCTCGCCGCGCGATACGGGCAGGAAGACGAACTCCTTGCTGGCGAAGCGGTCGATGATGTCCGTCTGCACGCGGGTCAGCTCCTGCCGGCAGGGCGGACACCACGTGGCCCAGAAGTTGAGCAGCACGACTTTGCCCTTCAGGTCGCCGAGCGTCACGGAGCTGCCGTCGACCATCTCGACCGTGAAGTCCGGAGCCGTGTCTCCGGCCTTTACGAGCGTTGTCGATTCGGCGTCCGTCTCGGCGCCCTTCTTGGCGTTGCGGTTGCCGCACGAGGGCAGCAGCAGGATGACGGCGATGATCGCGGCGATCAGCGCCAGCATCACCCACAGCGATTTGTTGCTTTTCTTGGTTGCCATAGTCTTACAGTTTTACCAGCGTTCCGATCTTCTCCCCGGCAAGGACCTTGCCGAGGTTGCCCGCGGTGTCCATGTCGAAGACGATGATCCGGAGACCGTTCTCGCGGCAGAGCGTGAAGGCCGTGAGGTCCATGACCTTCAGACGGCGGTCGAGGACCTCCTCGAACGTGATTTCGTCGAATTTCGTCGCTGCGGGGTCCTTCTCCGGGTCGGCCGTGTAGACGCCGTCCACGCGGGTGCCCTTCAGCATCACGTCGGCCTCGATCTCGATGCCGCGCAGCGCCGACGCCGAGTCGGTCGTGAAGTAGGGGTTCGACGTGCCGCCTCCGACGATCACCACGTAGCCCGCTTCGAGGTATTCGATGGCACGGGCTTTGGAGTAGTATTCGCCGATGGGTTCCATGCGGATCGAGGTGAGCACCTTGCATCGGACGCCGTTGTCTTCGAGCGCCGACTGGAGCGCCAGCGAGTTGATGATCGTGGCGAGCATGCCCATCTGGTCGCCCTTCACGCGGTCGAAGCCCTTTTTGGCGCCCGTGAGGCCGCGGAAGATGTTGCCGCCACCGATGACGATGCCGATCTGGACGCCCGTTGCTGCGGCGGCTTTGATCTGCTCGGCGTAGGATTGCAGCGTCTCGGGGGAAAGCCCGTATTTCTGTCCGCCCTGCAGCGATTCGCCGCTCAATTTCAGGAGTATTCGCTTGTATTTCATCGTGGGTCGCGTTTTATCGTAGTGCGAAGATAGGTATTTTTTCGAAAAAATTCATATATATTCCTTATCTTTGGTGTCGTAACGACACTTTTACCGGTCGGAGCGTTTTGCCGGGCCGCGCGCGATTCGGTTTTGGAGGCGTCCGTTCTTTTTTCTATCTTTGCAATCCTTATGTCGTCGGAAGAATATAAACTGCTCGATACGATTTCCTCACCGCGGGAGTTGAAAAAACTCCCGCCGGAGGAGCTGTCCGCCTACTGCGACGAGCTGAGGCGTTACATCATCGACGAGTGTGCGGTCAATCCGGGCCACCTGGCATCGAGCCTCGGGGCCGTGGAACTGGCTGCGGCCCTGCATTACGTCTTCGACACCCCGGAGGACCGGATCGTCTGGGACGTCGGCCATCAGACCTACGCCCACAAGATCATCACGGGACGCCGCGAGGCGTTTAAAACCAAACGGCAGCTGAACGGCATCAGCGGTTTTCCGCGCATGTCCGAGAGTGAATACGATTCTTTCGGGGGCGGGCACGCTTCGGTGTCGATCTCCGCGGCGTTCGGCATGGCCAAGGCCGCCGAACTGCGCGGCGAGAAGCGGCAGGTCGTGGCCGTGATCGGCGACGGCTCGATGACCGGAGGGCTTGCGTTCGAGGGGCTGAACAACGCCGGGGCCTCGAAGCGCACCAACCTGCTGGTGATTCTCAACGACAACAACATGGCCATCGACCAGGCCACGGGAGCGCTGAAAAACTACCTGCTGAAAATCTCGACTTCGGTGCACTACAACCGTTTCAAACAACGGCTGTGGGGGCTGATGTCGCATACGCCGCGGCTGCTGCGGCTCTGCCAGAAGGCGGGCAACGCCGTGAAGCAGGGGCTGCTGAACAAGAGCAATTTTTTCGAAAGTCTCAATTTCCGTTATTTCGGTCCGGTGGACGGTCACAACCTCAAGGAGTTGGTGCGGACGCTTCGGGCGTTGCGCGACATCGAGGGGCCTAAACTGCTGCACGTGATGACGGTCAAGGGCAAGGGCTACCTGCCGGCCGAGCACGACCAGCCCGCCTGGCACGCCCCGGGGCGTTTCAATCCCGATACGGGCGAGCGGATTTCGGCTCCGGGCGGCGCAGCGCGTTATCAGGACGTGTTCGGCGAAACCCTGCTGGAACTGGCGCGCCGCGACGAGCGCGTCGTGGGCGTCACGCCCGCCATGCCGTCGGGCTGTTCGATGAACATTCTGCTGCGCGAGATGCCCGGCCGCTGTTTCGACGTGGGCATCGCCGAAGGGCATGCCGTGACCTTTTCGGCCGGACTGGCCGCGGCGGGCATGGTTCCCTTCTGCAACATTTATTCGAGTTTCATGCAACGGGCCTACGACAATGTGATCCACGACGTTGCGATTCAGGATCTTCCGGTGGTGATGTGTCTCGACCGGGGCGGCCTGGTGGGCGAGGACGGGGTGACGCACCACGGGGTCTTCGACATGGCCGCTTTCGGCGCCGTGCCGGGACTGACGATCGCCGCGCCGATGAACGAACCCGAACTGCGCAACATGATGTATACGGCCCTCGGATCGGGACATCCCTTTATGATCCGCTATCCGCGGGGGCACGGCGAGGGCTTGCCGTGGCGCGGCGAGAAGTTCGAGACGCTGCCCGTCGGACGTCGCCGCCTGCGCGAGGGCGCAGACGTGGCGCTGTTGACCGTGGGGACCGTCGGCAACGCCGCCGCACGGGCCGCCGGACGCGCTGCCGCGGAAGGCGTGAGCGTCGCGCATTACGACCTGCGGTTCGTGAAACCGCTGGATGAAGCGTTGCTGGACGAAGTGGGGCGTAAGTTCCGCCGTGTGGTCACGGTCGAGGACGGTTCGCTGCGCGGAGGCGTCGGCGAAGCCGTCGCGGCGTTCTTCAACGGCCGCGGCTACGACGTGCGGGTGCAGCGGCTCGGCATCGGCGACGAATGGGTCGAACACGGCACGCCCGGGCAGTTGTACGCCCTGTGCGGCTACGACGAGGAGGGCATTCTGCGCGCCCTGCTCGATACCCGCGCATAAATTTTCCGCAACGCATTTTTTCGGCACAAATTCTGTGTGATGGCTTCCCAAAACGACCGGGAAGTGAAAATCGCCATTTTATTGCTTGCTGCCGCCCTTTTGATTCCGGGTGCGGTGGCTGTCGCGGCGGCTTCGGACCGCACCGACCGCATGCCTGTCGCCGTGTTCGACCTGCGGCCGGCCGAAGCGCGGGGCTGCCGCACCGGGTAACTGTTGTTCGTGGATCAGGGGCGGGGAACTCCGCCGTCTTCGCCGTAAAGGCATTTGTCAGAGCGTGAACACCCAGTCGTCGCCTTTCGAGAGGGCCGGGTCCAGGCGGAAGCCTTCCCATTCGAACGACCGGAGCGTCGCGGGATCGGCGATGCGGTTTTTCAGGATATGCCGCGTCATCTCTCCGCGGCACATTTTCGTATAGACCACGACGGTTTTCAGCCGGTCGCCCTCGCGGACGCGGAATTCGGGCGTGATGACCCGCGCTTCGCGGCAGACGCGTTTCCAGTCGAACAGCCGCTTCATCTCTCCGCTCGCCAGGTTGACCAGGATGCCGTCGTCGGCGTGAATCCGGCCCAGCAGGTCGTCGGTCAGCCGGCTTTGCCAGTAGGAAAACATCGTTTCGTCGCCGCGGCCGGGCAGTACGGCGTCGCCTTCGAGCCGGTAGGTGCGGATGGCGTCCAGCGGGCGGAGCAGTCCGTAGAGGAACGAGGTGATGTTGAGGTGCCGTTGGGCGTATTCGAAATCGGCGTCGGTGAAACTCGCCGGGTCGATGCGTTTGAAGACGATTCCCGTGTAGGCCGTAAGGGCTGGGATCGCCGCGTCGTCGTCGCCGTGGAAGCGGCCGTAGCGCAGGCGGTTTTCGGCGGCGATACGGCGGTTGACGCGCAGGAGCCGGGCCAGTTCGTCGGTCGGGAGCGTCGCCAGCCCGGCGGCCAGTTCAGAGGCCTCGCTGCGGTAGGCGGGCCGGGTCGTGCGGGGCGTCGGGACGGAACTGCGCTCCGTCATCGTCTTGGCGCAGGAGAGAAGCAGCTGCATGGCGTTCGGGCGTTAAGCTACGGAGCAGGGGATGCCGAGCGCTTCGACGCGCGCGGCGATGGCCTGCAACTCCTCTTTGGTGACTTTTTCGAGCGTCGGGCAGGGGGTGTCGCGGTCGAGCGAGTAGACCATCACCTGCCGCGGGCGGATTTCGGCGACGAGCCGGAGCCAGGCCGAGACTTCCTCTTCGGTGGTGTTGTCGACGGGCTGTCCGCCGCACTCCCCGCGCAGGAACATCGTTTGCAGAATCATGCGCCCGTCGAAGCGTTTCATCGCTTCGACGATGCCCCGCACCGTGTAGGACGCGCTTTGCGGGTTGTTCATCCGCCGCACCGTCGCGTCGAACGCCGAATCGAGTTTGAGGATGTTGTTGTCCACGCGCAGCAGGGCGCGGCGGACGCTGTCGCGGTGGATCTGCGTGGCGTTGGAGAGCACCGAGACCTTCGCCGCGGGGCACAGCGCGTCGCGCAGGGCGATCGTGTCGCCGATGACGGCTTCGAAATCGGGGTGCATGGTCGGTTCGCCGTTGCCGGCGAAGGTGATCACGTCGGGCGGCGTGGAGTCGGCCGCCATGCGCCGCAGGGTGGCTTCGAGCTGCGTGCGCACGTCCTCGCGGCTGTTGAAGCGTCGTCCGCCCGGGTGCTCGGCATTCCAGCCGCACTCGCAGTAGATGCAGTCGAACGAGCAGAGTTTCGAGGAGAGCGGGAGCAGGTTGACTCCCAGCGAAAGGCCCAGTCGCCGCGAATGCACCGGGCCGAAGATAATGTCGTGAAATAGCGCTGTCATGGTGCGAAATTAAGAATTAAGAATTAGGAATTCAAAATTAATTCCTAATTTTACCAAAATACCGTTTTATGAAATTCAAATTCGGACTTTTGCCGCGCGTCGTGCTGGCCATTGCGCTGGGCGTCGCCTGCGGATTCTTCCTCCCCGGCTGGGCGACGCGCATCGCGCTGACCTTCAATGCGATTTTCGGGCAGTTTCTGGGATTCGCCATTCCGCTGCTGATTCTCGGGCTGGTGGCTCCGGGCATCGCCGATCTGGGCCGGAACGCCGGGCGTCTGCTGGCCCTGACCGCCGCGCTGGCCTATGCCTTCACGCTCTTTTCGGGGTTCGGGACCTATCTGACGGGGCGGCTTCTCTTTCCGGCGCTGCTCGAAGGCTCCGCCGCCGTATTGCCCGAGGAAGGGGCGGCCCTTGCGCCCTATTTCACGGTCGAAATGCCTCCCGTGATGGGTGTGATGTCGGCGCTGGTCCTCGCCTTCGTGCTGGGGCTGGGCATGGCCTATATCCGTTCGGTGACGCTCAAGGCGGCGATGGACGATTTCAAGCGGATCATCGAGCTGGTGATTCTGCGCGTCATCATTCCGCTGCTGCCCTTCTACATTTTCGGCATCTTTCTGTCGATGACCCAGTCGGGGCAGGTGGCCGGGGTGCTGGACGTCTTCGTGAAACTGATCGCGGTGATCTTCTGCATGACGGTCGTGCTGCTTCTCGTGCAGTTCTCCGTCGCGGGGCTTGCGGCGCGTAAAAATCCGCTGAAGATGCTCCGCACGATGCTCACCGCCTACATGACGGCCCTCGGAACGCAGTCGTCCGCCGCGACGATCCCCGTGACGCTGGCCCAGACCGTGAAGCTCGGCGTGCGGCCCGAACTGGCGTCGTTCGTTGTGCCGCTGTGCGCCACGATCCACCTCTCGGGTTCGATGATGAAGATCACGGCCTGTGCGCTGGCCGTGTCGATGATCGCCGGGCTGGACATTCCGGCGTCGACCTTCGCGGGGTTCATCCTGCTGCTGGCCGTGACGATGGTGGCGGCTCCGGGCGTGCCGGGAGGGGCGATCATGGCGGCGCTGGGACTGTTGGAGTCGATGCTCGGTTTCGACGAGACCCTCGCGGGGCTGATGATCGCCACCTACATCGCCATGGACAGCTTCGGAACGGCGACCAACGTGACGGGCGACGGCGCCGTGGCGGTGATCGTCGATGCGATCGACCGGCGGCGTTGAAAAACTCCGTTTCCCGGGCCGCCGACGGCGGCCCTTTTCCTTATTTAGAACTGAAATAAGTATAAATAGGTATAAATTTGAAAATTTGCATCCAATGTATTGTTAATCATATAGTTGTGTTTTTGTGTCTTTGTTTCGAGTAACAAACTGGTAACAAAAATATCTAATTTCAATGATTTTTTTCACAAATATAAGATATTAATACATAGATTCTTACAAATCCTCAACCTTGACTGGTTGGGGATTTTTTTTGTTGCAATTTTTTAATCAAAAGCAAAAACCGATGATATAATAAACGATCAAGATATTGATTGAAAATTAAAATTACATAATATGAGAACAGAATTACAAACTGAACTGCAACAAATCAAACAATTGTTGTTGTTGAACAACAAAACCGTATTGACACCCGACGAAGTATCGTTGATGTACGGATTGAGTAAAGACTACTTGTATCACCTGACCAGTGAACGGGTGATCTCGTTTCATAAACCGAACGGCAAAAAAATCTTCTTCGACAAGGAGGAGGTAGAGAATTGGTTGTTGCAGAACCGACAGGATACCGTCGAAGAAACACAGCAAAAAGCAACGTTGTATAATTTGAAAAATAAGGGAGGAGTACGATGACGAATATATATTATAAATCAACGTATCGAACGACCATGACGAACAACATCAATATCATGCAGTGGATTTGTACCGGGAATTACTCGATGACCTCCGACGAATCCGTTGCACATATTAATATTGTTTTTAATACAAAATATTTGTTTGAATCATGTTCGATACTATCAATATAAATCTTAAATCGATTGATACCCACCAATTGAATTTTGTCAAGACGGTTACTCGTGATCTGAATGTCGATACAACCACATCCCGATATGGAACCACATATACCTCCCATATTGACAACCTGACTATCCGAACAACGACACAAGGAGTATCCATCGGCAACGGCAGTCTTTGCAAGTTCCTTTACGGGAACAATATTGTCAACTTTACGAGGACTGACACCCGACTTGCATTTGAAAAATTGTCTGACACGTTGCATATCTCGTTGAACAATGCAACCGTTTCCCGGATGGATGTTGCATACAATTTCGATGTTACCTATCCTCCGGAATCTTATTTCTATCATTTGGGGAACTTACCTTACTACAAACGTTTGGAACAGATGTTCTACAAGGGGGTCGAAGGATTGTATTACAGTTCGGTCTCCGACAAAAAACAATTGGTGTTCTACGACAAGATCAAGGAAACAACCAATCGCAAAGATTACGTTCCACCGGAATATCAAAACAAAAATTTATTGCGGTATGAACTTCGTTTGAAAAATCGCATCAAACAAATTTTCAAAGTGAACAAGGTGACTGTTCCGATGTTGTATGATGTCGAATTTTACAATCGAATTGTCGATTACTGGAAATCGGAATACCGAAAGATTGTCAAGCAAAATGAATATGAGATCGACATTACCGATTGCAAAGGGATTAGAGACTTGAACAAAATCGGAATATTATTGTTGGTCGAACAACTGGGAGGGATGAACGAGTTCTTCAAAAAATTGGACCAACAATACAACACAGGGAGACTGGATAAACGACAACGTTCGGAAATCAAACGTCAAACCAAAGAATTGATGCAAAACAATTCGATAGGAGTAGTCCGTAGTCCTCTTATCGAGGAGTTGAATACACTCGTTGAGGGGGTGTAAACAAATATACAATTACAAGAAAAACCGAGAAAAATCAATCATTTTTTGACGAATTTTTCTCGGTTTTTCAATTGATTTTTGTTGTGAATATCAATTCAAAAAATGAAACGAATTGGAATTGCTATTGATATTCACTTGTAGATTACATTTGTTTGATTATCGGTACGTTCGGTTGTGAAAACGATGATGTTTCACAGAATCGTTTTCCATAAGATGTAATTGTCAATTCTATTTATAGACAATTTGAGTATGTACGTCTTTGGTTAAATTTTCAATAAACTGACCGGTCTTAAAATATAATGTAAGGTTCGGATTGTTATCGCAAGTCAAACTTTCCAAATTCGGACATCCACTCACATCCAAAGTTGTAAGTGCATTATAACGACAATCGATGTCTGTTATATTGATACAACCTTCTATATTAAGTTCTGGTATCTCATTGGTATAACAAATAATAGAATTCAATTGAGTGCAATTATTCAGAGATAAGGTTTTCAATTTGTTGTCTGGGACATATATCTGTTCTAATTTAATACAATTGCTTGCATCTAATGATGTTATAAGAGACCATCTACAATCAATATGTTTTATTGTTTTATTTACTTTTAATGATTTTAAATATTTTGGACTTCCATATGAACTTCCACATTGCAATATAGCCAAATTAATACACTGACTAACATCTAATGAAGTTATTGGATTGTCAATACAACCAAGAGTTGTTAAATTCTTACAATCTTTAACGTCCAATGATGTTACTTGATTCTTAAAAAAATATAATACTTTAAGGTTGAGAAATTGTTTGATTTCATCTAATGATTCGATTCCCATGTTATTACAATTGATGGAAATAATTTCATTTGCTTCTGATTGACTGATAGAACCATTGCCATCTTTATCAAAATTTGCAAGGATATACTCCTCAAATTTAGAATCTTTGAACTGGATGTATGGTTCAACTTTTACGGAAAACAAGAACATGACAAAACTCTTGGAGTCCGTACCCATTGCAGTAATTGCAATTTCACCACTCTCTTCTGCAAAAGTATTCTCTTGGGGAGGTGCAATAACAGTCATTATATCACCAAGAACAGAAACTTTCCATCCGTCAGGTTTCGAGATTGAAATTTTAGCAATATTGTTCTGTACAATATCAAACGTTCTTGTTTCCCCGTATTCGAATGATTGTTCTGCCGAAACTCCTATTACCGTGAAAGATACACCTTTGGATAAGGGAATGGATACCGTTTTTCCATCGGTGAATGTAAAATACACGAAATTATCGTCATAACGGACATTGTTGAAGAAAGAACTACCGTCAACCCCATCTTTACCGTCTGTTCCATCCTGTCCGATTGCTTTTACATCTTCTCCGTTTGCATCTTTCAGTCTCTGAACACCATTCCCCATGTCGATTGTCCAATATCCTTCGGAATCGACACCCAAAATCGGAGTAATACCATCTTTGCCGTTTTCTCCATCAGAACCATCCTTACCATCGGTTCCATTCAAGGATTCCAGCCATTCTTCGATGGTTCCGGAATATCCTTTCTCGACTGCCAGTTCGTATGCAGATTTGCCATTCGATCCATCTTGTCCGTCGGAACCATTCGATCCTTTCAATGATTCCAACCACTCGTCCAATGTCCCCTCATATCCTTTTTCAACAGCAAGTTCATATGCAGATTTCCCTTCGGAACCTGAACCTTTCAATGATTCCAACCACTCCTCCAATGTCCCCTTATAACCTTTTTCAACTGCAAGATCATATGCAGTTTTGCCATCTACTCCGGAAACTTTCAGTTTGTTTCCATCGTTATCCAACAACCAAGTCTTGTTTCCATTGGTTGTGATTGTCCAATAATAGATACCTTCGTAGATGTCAATACCGATAATATGGGAATCTTTGCCATCGATTCCGTCCTTGCCATGTTTAATGGTAATGGTATTCCCTTTTGCAAAAGTGATTGTATATCCACTCTTGTCTGCAAGTTCTTCTATTTTGACAATGTAATCCCTTGCATTGATTGCATCGACAATACTCTGAATTGAACCGATGTCCGAGTTCATAGTCTGTACCGTTTTCTCCAAGGATGCAATCCGATCTTTCAGATCGTTGACATTTTGCCACAGTTTACTGTCTTCATACTCATCACTGCAACTTGCAAATAACAATGTGGCAATACAAAATACCGATAGAATTTTTTTCATAGCAACTATTGTTTGAATTGGTTGAACATTCAAATTGTAGTTACCATTCAACTCCCAAATGGTGGATTCAATCAAAAAAGAAAGTGTGGAGTTGTTTGTTTATCTGACAGGAGGTTCTGACAAAACCCGAATACAAATAAACAATACCCCACACTTGAATAGTATATATCCGAACGATACATAGCTATACAAGTGATGAGTGTCATTGTTATCCTTGTATTCTTGAAAACTGTCAGATTTCCTGTCAAGGATAAAAGCAAAACACTTTCATCAATAATATGTCTGTCCCCGAAGGAACACCACAAAGGTATAAAAATGTTTGCTAATATCAATACACTCAACGGGGTATTGCCGAACAAATTTAACCCGAATATTCCAAAAAATCACTATTTTACTTTCAGTATCTTCTCTGTATGTTTCCGGTTTTTCGTTCGATAAATACAAAAAAACGAATTTACCTATGGATTTTCCTACTTACAAAGTCACCGAACGAACTTATCGATACGGAGTTCGTATCCCCGATTCCAATTTCTTCGATTATCTGGTCAGTACCTATGATCTCATCGTCGATAAAGATGGCAAAATCTCCCCCTACGATACTTTACGAATTACGAAGATAGATTGTTCCCACCGAGGGATCGAGTCGTTTGCAGGGATCGAATCGTTCCCGAATCTGACCTATTTGAATTGCGGATGGAATCCCGTCAAAAAACTCGAATTACGGAATCACTATAAACTGAATTATTTGTTTTGTCCCGGATGTGAATTGTCCCACCTCGATGTCATGTTGTGTCATTTCCTTACGGTTCTGAATTGCAGGTTCAATCGTCTCCGAACTTTGAATCTCGACTATTGTTATTCCCTACGATTTTTGTCGTGTTGCAACAATTTACTTAAAACACTCGATGTCACACCTTGTTCCGACTCGATACGGGTTAACTGTAACGACAATCCCGGTCTTTTTGAGATAATACACCAGGTTCAACAAAGATCAATATAGGATAGGGATGCTATTGACTGCTTTTCGTTTCGTTTTGTCAACGACCTTTGCATATTGCATGGTGGTTCCGATATCGGTATGTCCCAATATCTCCTTGACGGTATAGATGTCAACCCTGGAATTCAGCAACAGAGTTGCGCAGGTGTGTCTTGTGTTATGAAATGTGATGTGTTTGTCGATACCGGAATCCGATACCCACTTTTTCAATACTTTGCGAATTGTCGATTCCTTCGGTAGATCGAAAACCGAATCTGTCTCTGTATTCTCTCTCTTGGAAGGAAGAACCGATATTGCGTTTTCGGACAAAGGAACGTAATTCTCAACCTTTGTTTTTTTCTGCCGAAAGTTGATATAGGTTTCATTATTGGTCGTCACCACCTCTTTCCATATTAGTTTTTGAACATCCGAAATTCGTAATCCGGTAAAACAGCAAAACAAAAATGACCTCTTGACCATCTCTTTCGGACATGGGGTTTGAATCAATCTCTTCAACTCTTCTTCCGTCAGGTGTTCCTTGTGGGGTAGAACCATTCGGGGAGGATCGACCGATTTGGTCGGATCGGATGTCACCAGTTCATCCTTGATTGCCTGATGGATGATTATTTTGAGACTGGTGTAGATGTTGTGTTGGGATGATGATTTCAATACCTCACCACTTGTCCTTGCAATTGCTGTCGACAGGTATTGTACGAATCCTTTAACATAACGGATGTCAATATCTTGCAGTGCAATCTTATCCCCATGATATTTTGTCAAATGGTAAACCAGAGTGTCGAAAGTTCCCTTGATTCCGATTCTTCCCTGTTTCAGTTTGTTTGCGGCAACCAGTTGTATATACTCTATCAGATTGACATCCGGTTTTTCCGTTGCAAATCCGTATTTGTTGTTGAACAGTTCGATCGTTCTCCGGGATTTGATTGCAATTGCCAGTCGGAGTGTTTGTTCGTTTTTGAGTCGGTCTGCTTTTGTCCGTTCCGGAATGAGATACAGACGCAAAAATTCGTACCGACGTTTTCCTTTGAAATAAATGTCGAGGTAGAGGGATTCTCCTGATTGGGTTGCTTTCCTGCGTAATCTTATGACTTCTTTTTCTTTCATATGCCATTATTTTAAAATTCATAGATTATATTCGAGGAAAAACAAAACGATTCGATTCTGCCGCAACTTTTTTCGATTTTTCGAGTAACAAGCAAGTAACAAGCAAGTAACAAAACAAGGGAACCATCGAGTAACAAACGAGTAACAGAATGCAACCAAAGAAGAGCAGACAAAGACCGTCTGTCAGCAGGTTGTCCGTTGATTCATAAAATATTGACATTGAATTGTTGCCGGTTTCTGCCCATGTATGTTTGTGGATGTGCTGCCGGGATTCTTTGGAAAATAAGTATAAATGCGTATCCTTGTGGAATAAAAAACGGCTACTTTTGAATGCCGATTCCGTTTTATGTATACTTTTGTGCGTCCAAAACGGAAAAAAGAGACATAAACTCATAATTACAAGACAAATATGGTTGATATTTTTGCACGCCTCGAGAAAAATGCGGGCGGACCGATCGGTCAGTACATGTCGTACGCCCACGGTTATTATGCCTTTCCCAAACTCGAAGGCGACATCGGTCCCCACATGGTTTTCCGGGGCAAGAAGATGCTCAACTGGAGCCTGAACAATTACCTCGGACTGGCCAATCACCCCGAAGTGCGCAAGGCCGACGCCGAAGGCGCCGCGCAGTTCGGCATGGCGGCCCCGATGGGCGCCCGCATGATGAGCGGACAGACCGTTTACCACGAGCGTCTGGAGCGTGAACTGGCTGCGTTTGTCGGCAAGGAGGATGCCTTCCTGCTCAATTTCGGTTACCAGGGCATGATCTCGATCATCGACTGCCTGCTGACCCCCCGCGACGTGGTCGTCTACGATGCCGAGGCGCACGCCTGCATCATCGACGGACTGCGCCTGCACAAGGGCAAACGCTTCGTTTTCGGACATAACGACATGGAGTCGCTGCGTCTGCAGTTGCAGCATGCCACGGATCTGGCCGAGGAGCAGAACGGCGGCGTGCTGGTGATCACCGAGGGCGTGTTCGGCATGAAGGGCGACCTGGGCAAGCTCGACGAGATCGTGGCGCTGAAGAAGGATTTCCAGTTCCGTCTGCTGGTGGACGACGCCCACGGCTTCGGTACGATGGGCCCGGGCGGTCGCGGCACGGCGGCGCATTTCGGCGTTGTCGACGGCGTGGACGTGCTCTTCAACACCTTCGCCAAGTCGATGGCC
>ENA-ORSK01001711-ORSK01001711.1-human-gut-metagenome-genome-assembly--contig:-NODE-1711-length-16413-cov-5.871806_pt1 | contig 16413 bp, 12 predicted proteins | sample MGYA00242192_ERZ509159 | MGnify/ENA primary metagenome ERZ509159 (study PRJEB26280, sample SAMEA2338663) | human gut metagenome | biome: human gut; feature: human-associated habitat; material: faeces...
GCTCCCCCGATGGGGAGCCAAGAACGTTCTGCCGCTTAACTTAATAGCATTACTCCGCAGGGGACGCCGCCGGGAAAGGGAGTATAGGACGCATCGCCCGTCGCTATTTCTTGCAGGACGGATAGTTCCCCAGGATCTTGAAGTAGGTACACATGGAGGCGAGACCGTGGAGGGTCTGTGCGTTGGATGGGTCGTGGATGCAGCCTTTGACGTCGATGTGGAAGAAGTACTCGAAGGGATGGCCTTCCATGGGACGGGACTCGAGGTGCGTCATATTCATGCCGCCGTAGAAGAAGTAGCCCAGGACGTGGTAGAGCGCGCCCGGCTCATGCTTGACGGAGATGACGAGGGTGATCTTGTCCGCGTCTTCGGTGATCTCCATCTTCGGGGCGATGATGAAGAAGCGGGTGTAGTTGCTCTGATTGAAATAAATATTTTCCGCGAGGACGGAGAGCCCGTAGAGGCGGGCTGCGGTGCGGCTGGCGACTGCGGCCTGGTTCTTCCTGCCGTCTTCGGCGACGCGCTCTGCGCTCCGAGACGTGGAGAAATACGGCTCGAGCGTCCAGTCTCTGTGCTCATTGAAGAAGGGGCGGCACTGACGGAAGCCCTGCGGATGGGAATAGACGGTGTCGATGTCGTCCAAGGTCGCGCCGGGAATACCAAGAAGGTTGTGCTCGATCTTCACCAGCTGCTCTCCGACGACGGCACAGTCGTATTTCTGGATGAGGTCGTAGACTTCGGTGATGCCGCCGGTCGAGGAATTCTCGATGGGCAGGACCCCGTAGTCGATGGTGCCGTCTTTCACGGCTTTCACGACGTCTTCAAATAAAGGAAAATAGGATTCTTCCCGTTCCTTGCTGCCGAATTGCTGCTCCATGGCCTCGTAGGTGTAGGAGCCTTTCGCGCCATAGCAGCCGACTTTGAGTGTATGTGTCATAGGATGTCTCCGAAAAAAAGGTCAGGCTTCAGGGTTAGCCCGTGGGGCGTGGTGCTCTTTGATTGCGGGTGAAAGCTTCGCTTGAATGAGAAATGGTGGTGCGGCGCATAAAAATTAAAAGTGCTGCGGAATTTACGCGCCGTTGTCATCGGAAGCGTAGCCGAGGGTCTTTCCTGGCACTGCGGTCAGTATCACATAAGAACTGGCAGGGAAACGACGCCTTGGTATACGTATTTCTGCTTTCGCATATGCATCGTTTATCGGTCTGCAAGAAAGATTTCTCGCTTCGCTCGAAATGACGATGCGAGAGGGACTGTTGTTCCCCAGTCACCAGTCACCAATATCTCATCCAGAATGACAAGTGCCGCGGCGGTCTCGATGACAGGGATCGCGCGAGGGATGATGCAGGGGTCGTGACGGCCACCGATGGTGAGGAGTGTGTCCTTCCTTTCGGCGAGGTTCACGGTGAGCTGAGGTTTTCCGATCGAGGCGGTCGGCTTGATGGCGAGGCGGAAGATCACAGGATTGCCGCCGGAGATACCGCCCAAGATACCGCCATTGTGGTTGGTCTTTGTTTCCACCTTCCCCTCCGCCCAGCGCATGGCATCATTCGCCGCCGAGCCTTTCATCGCCGCAAGACCGAAGCCGTCTCCAAATTCGATGCCCTTCACGGCGGGGATGGAGAACATCATGTGGGACAGCTCGCTCTCCAGCGAATCAAAGAAGGGATCGCCAAGCCCTACGGGAAGGCCGGTCACCATACATTCGACGATGCCGCCGACGGAGTCTCCCTCCGCCTTGGCGGCGAGGATGGCGGCTTCCATCTTCTCGCCGATGTCCTTGGTGAGGACGGGGAGCTTCTCTTCACGAAGAGAAGTGAAGGTCGCCTCGCTCTCTCCCAAAGGATCAAAGCGGCGGTCCTCGATCCCCGCGATGCGGGTGACATGCGCGCCGATATGGATGCCTTTGGCAGAGAGTACCTGCCGGGCAATGGAGCCCGCAAAGGTCAGGGGCGCGGTGATGCGGCCGGAGAAATGGCCGCCGCCGCGGTAGTCATTGTATCCGCCATACTTCACATGTCCGGTGTAGTCGGCATGTCCGGGGCGCATACAGTCTTTCAGAATGCCATAGTCCTTCGAATGCTGATCGCCATTTCTGATCTCCATCGCGAGCGGTGTCCCGGTCGTGCGGTCATTGAAATAGCCGGAGAGAATCTCAAAAGCGTCCTTCTCTCTGCGCGGGGTCGCCAGTGCGCTGCTGCCCGGAGCGCGGCGCGCCATATCCCGGCGCACGGCGTCCCAGTCGATGGAGATCCCTGCGGGAAGTCCGTCGATGATGCAGCCGATGGCAGTGCCATGGGATTCACCAAAAATGGTGACTTTCAGTTTTTGTCCGAATGTATTGCTCATAGAATATGTCCTTTGATGGGTTCAGGGTTCAAGGTTCAGGGTTCAGGGTTAGCCCGTGGGGCGGAGCATTCCCTGATGGTGGATGAAAAAGGTTCAGCGGGTTCTATAGGTTCAAGAGGTTCAAGGGGGGGGGCGGCGCATTTCGTCATCCTGAGCGGAGAAAAACGTCGTGTGTTAAAAAATGGCTTATCTGAAATATGAGAACTGAGTCGAAGGATCTAAGCGCCGCGGAGTTTCGATAGCGCTTCGCGCGCATCGTCATTTCGAGAGTAGCCCTCGATCTTTATTGCAGAACGCTCATCGCCTGAGGTGAGGCAGCGCCAAGACATCGTTTCCCCTCAGCGCATACACGCTGATTCCCGCAGTGCAAGAAAGATCCCTCGGCTGCGCTCGGGATGACGATGCCGGAGAAATCCCAGTCACTAGTCACTCCCAATCCCTCATCCCTAGCTACCAGTCACAAGTCACTAGTCACATATTTTTTTGCGCCGCACCTGAGCCTTGAACCCGCCACTTTTACCTGCTTGTCGAGGTCGTACTCTTTCCGGAGTACCTGTCCATCGCTGCCTTGATCCTTGCCCTCTGGGCTTCGGCTTCAGCGGCGGTGCGGGTGGGCTGCTGTATCTTTACGGCTGACCGGGCGGTCTCCTGCTTTGCCTTTGTCTCCGGCTTTGTCTTTTCTCGACGGGCGACGGTCAAACGGTCTTTCTGTGCCTCGTAATCTTCCTCGGTCATAGGGACGAGGATCGGCTCGCCATGAATGTCCGTGGTCTTCAAGAGGTAGGACCGCGTCTTGACCGGGGCTTTTTCTTCAAGGATGATGGTGTCATCGTCCCCGGGCTTTTCGCCCCAGAGATCACGCTCCTCTGTGTCTGTCCCCTGCGGAACGGGCCTTCCCGTCTCTACGAGCTCACGGTTTCTTGCGATGCGCTCGCCAGCCTCATAGCTTTCCTTCATGCGCCGGCTCATCGGCGCAGGGGTATCGTCTGCGACGAGGGTCGGCGTGATGAGGATGATGACCTCACGCTTGTCACGGGTATTCGATGTATGACGGAAGAAGCGCCCGATAATGGGGAGATCTCCCAAGAGAGGGATCTTCGATACGATTTTCGCATCCTCGGAATTGATGAGCCCGCCGATCGCCATGGTCATGCCGGAGCGGACATTGACTTCGGACTCGGCCTCGCGGGTCGCGATGCCCGGTACGCTGAAGGAGTCGATCTTGACACCATGGCTGTAGTCCAGGGTCGATACTTCGGCATGCACCTTCGAGGTGATCTTGTCTTCCGAGTCGACGACCGGCTCGATATTGAGCTTCACGCCGTATTCATGCCAGTCGATAGATACATTGCCATTGCCATCCGAGACAGGGATCGGGATACGTCCGCCGATCAGAATGTTTGCCGTCTTCCCGGACATCGTCGTGATGGACGGGCGGGAGAGGATGCGCGCCTTGCCTTCATTGATGAGTGCCTGCAGGGTCACATTCACATTCGCGACATGAGAGCCCAGCCAGCCGCCGTGTTTTCGGGTAGAGGAGAAATCCTCGCCTCCGTAGAAGAGGCCCGCCGTACCTACGGTGATACCGCTATTGGAATTGCCAGTGCTGCTGTCGGAGCTGCTGTTTGAACCCGGTGTCTGTGACCAGTACTGGATGCCGAGGTTCTTGGTGTAGTCCGAGTTGATCTCTATGATCTGCGCCTCGAGGCGGATCTGGCTCGGATGCTCCATCTCGAGGAGGTCGATCACGCTGGAGTCATCGCCGCCGGTGTAGAGGCCGGCGATCTTCAGTGCGATGTCGTGTTCATACTGGTTCTCGACCTTGCCGCGGAGCATCACGCGGTCCTTCATCATCTGCACATGGACTTTCGGATAGCCGATGGCATCTTGGATGGCGCTCGCCATGCCGCGGTCATTGCCCGCGACGTACACGGTGTACTCGGTGCGCCGTCCGCCATCTGACCAGACGATAAGGGATGTCGTCCCTGCCTTCTTCCCGACGAGGAGGAAATCTCCTGAAGAGAGAAGCTGCACGTCGGCGATGGCAGGATTTCCGACCGCAAGGCGTGTGATGCCGGAAGCGGCCATGTATTTCGATTCATTTAGAGACACCTCGACAGGTTCAGCGGCGCAGGCGCTTCCGAAGGAGAACATCGCCGCTGCGAGGAGGAGTCCGATCCTTTTTTTCATTCCGTTCATCTTACTGCCCCCTCGTTACACTAGTACCACGAATGACTTCAATGCCACTGCCGGCACTGCCGGTCTGTCCCCCGCTGATCTCCACCTGCGGCTGGGGCGCACCCTGCGGCGGGTATGGCGCGTAGGACGGAGCGGCCGTCGGCTGCGGATCCGGCTTCGGCAGCGGGATCACGTAGTAGGCGACCGATTCCGTCTCAGCCGCCCCGTCTGCCGGACGCAGCATCAGCTGTACCTGTCCGACCTGCAGGGAAGCGGTGAGTTTCGCCGCATCATAAGGCGAGAGCGCGACCGTCGCGACAGCGGGCGTCCCCATCGAGGAGGTATCCGTGCGGCGCGGCACGGTCGGCATTTTATTTCCATTCGATTCATCTTTTCCGTCTTTGTCATCCTTCTTCGGTGCGACGTAGCCCTGACCCATGCTGGACTTATTGATGGCAAGCAGCAGAACATCACGGAGCAGCATCTTCGAAGTGACGCGGTTCTTCCCGTCCTGACTGGAGATCAGGAGGATATCCACATGGTCGCCGGGCTTGGCAAAGCCGGAGACGCCGGAAATGTCATTGATGCCAAAAGACAGCGCGCGCATCCCCTCCGGGATGAGCCCCTGAAAACCGGCAGCTGCCGACACATCGAGTTTTCGCCTGGTGATGACATCGCCCGCAAGGATGGTGACGCCTGCCTTATGCCCGACGATGAGCTTCTTGTCTGACAAAGCCCCCGGCGGGAGCAGACTTTCCGGTACGACAGAGGCTTTCAGCATGTCATCTGTGATGACCGTCCGCGGCGAGATATCCGTCACCGCTTCGATGACGGCGACGCCCGCTGCCTCCGGTGGCTTTTCTTCTTTCTTGTCTTCGAAGGAAGACAGTGTGCTGCATGAGGAGCGCCGCCGTCAGGCAGAAGACGGTGCTCGGGAAAAGGCTGCGGAAGGGAAATTCCGGCGAGACGCACATGATGATCTCAAAGAGCAGGCTCGCCGATAGAAACCAGAGCGAGAGACGGACATATTTCCTGCCGCCGGAAAAAGCGCAGAGCGCTCTCCTCTTCCGAAAGGCTTTCATCAGGTAGAAATAGAAGGGCGAGAGCAGCAAAGTATGAAACCAGATCGCCACGAAGGCTTTGACAGAGAACTGGAAGAGCCGGAAGCTCTCTCCGCTCTCTTCCATGCGCACCAGATTTCCCGGCGCCAGCATGAGGATCCCGTAGCCGATGGAGAGCCCGAGGAAGCCCGTCAGCATCCAGAGCTGCATCTCCCCCTTCTTATATATGTGATAGAGATAAAACAGTCCGAAAAGCCCGATCCAGCAGAGCGTATTTTCGTTCCCGTTCCCGGCAAGAAGCCCCAGAAGGAAGAGGAGCGGCGAGAGCCAGCCTCCATAGCGCGCTTCCCCATCCGTCATGTAATGCCGGATGTAAGGCAGCAGCCACGCCAGAAGAAAAACCATCGGCCAGAGATAATTGCACGAGCCATCCAGCCAGACGAAGATACCGCAAAAGTTTGCCTGAAATGCCCAGAGAAAGAAGCCTGTGATAAGGACGCTCTTTGCCGGAAGCTCCATCGTGACTTTCCCGCCCAGTGCCGTCCACTGCATGAGGAGGACGAGGAGCACCACCGTGAGCGCGATGGCCACATTGAAGACGCCTCGCGGCATCCAAAGGAAGAACATCGCCATCGCCTGCGCGACGATGCGCCCACCCCATGTCAGGAAATACGACCACGAAGACACCGCAATATCTTGAAAGCTAGCGATGCGCCGCGCGTCCGCTGACAGCGGCTCATACATCGAGTGTCCTTCCCACATAAAGGAGTACACATAGTCATCCCCCGCACTGCGCACCATAAAGCTGTTTAGTATAAAGATCACGAAAAAGATGCCTAGAAGCGAGAGGCAGAGCTTTTTCTGTTCAGTCGTCATAGGAATCATGTCCCCTCCTCATCATTTGGCTTTTATTCTAAAGGAACGGGGCGCGCGGCGCAAGGGAGGGAAACAGGGGGAAGGGTTCAGGGTTCAAGGTTCAAGGTTCAGCAGGTTCAATGGGTTCCGGTGGCGGCTTCGCCGCTTTGCATGAATAGCCTTCCCCTCGAGGGGAAGGTGCCCCGAAGGGGCGGATAGGGCACTGGCGGTATGAAAGAGAGTGGGAAGGAACATCTCAAGTGCGTCGCTTATGAGAGCAACCGAGCGCCGCGGAGGTTTGAGACTGGCGGTTTTCTCGTATCGCAAACCTAATCCCTAGCCACCAATCCCCAGCTACTAGTCACTAGTCACTTGAATTTTTAAAGTTCGGCGCGCCTAAGCAATTTTTTACACTCTTTTCCTTGCTTTTCGCCGTTTCTTTATATAGAATATAAAAGAATTTTTAATCAAAAAAGTTTTTATTCCAAAAAATCCCACAGGAACTCTCATGCATACCTACGACAGAAACTACTTCAAGATCGCCCTTCCTGCCGCACTGGAAGGGCTCTTCATGATCCTCCTCGCTTCGACCGACCTCATCATGGTCGGCGCGCTGGGAGCTTTGTCCATCGCAGCTGTCAGCATCTTCATGCAGCCGCGTCTCATCCTGCTCTGCTTCTCCCGTTCTCTCGCCTCCTCGGTGACACTGCTCGTTTCCCAAAAAGCGGGCGCCGGAGACACGAAAGGCACGTCGGATATCATGAAGAAGTCGCTCACGCTCTGCGCGATCTTCATGGGCCTTCTGCACATCCTTTTCTACATTTTTCTGGATGACATCTTCTACCTCATGGGCGCGAATGACGAATACATGGCAGAAGCCATGGCATATGGCCCCATCGCGCTTGCCGCCGTCTACGTGACCTCGCTCACGCTCATCCTGCAGGCTGTGCAGCTTGGCTATGGACGCACAAGCGTCATCATGAAGACGAATGTCTGCGGCAATGTGGTGAACCTTGCGCTGAATGCACTCCTGATCTTCGGCTTCGGCCCGATCCCCTCCCTCGGCGTGACGGGCGCAGCCATCGGTACGCTGGCAAGTACGGTCTTCACCCTCACATGGACTACATGGATTCTCAAAAATGAATCGTTCTTCTCCGGCGGGAGCTACCTTCCCGACCGTGCCTATTTCCACCGCATGATGCCGATCATTCTAAGCATCCTTTCGGAGCAGGGCAGTGAGCGCGTGGGCATGGTGCTCTTTAGTCGCATGGCGGCAGGGCTCGGCACGATCCCATTCGCCGTACACAGCATCTGCATGAACATCTCTGACGTATACTATGACTTCATCATGGGCTTCGGCAAGGCGAGCATGGTCATGGCAGGGCAGTCCTGCGGCAAGGGCAGTGAGGAGGACTGGCGCGGCTACAAGAGATGCGGCATCAAGTGGAGCCTCATCCTCTCGGCCATCGTATGCGCGGCGATCCTCTTCTTCGGCTCTGACATTTTCGCTCTGTTCTCGGATGACGCCGCCTCGCTGGAGATCGCCTCTGTCATCATGCTCTTCGTCGCAGCCGTGAGCTTCCCGGAAGCACACGCGATCCTCTCCGCAGGCATCCTGCGCGGATCGGGCAAGGCTGCACAGGTGGCCGGCTACTCTTTCCTCTCCATCACCTTCCTGCGTCCGCTCATGACCGCCTTCTTCATCTATGTTTTGGACCTTGGTCTCATCGGCTGCTGGTGCGCGCTCCTCCTCGATCAGATCATCCGTGCTTCCTGCGCGACCGTCCTGCTCTACCGCCTTGAACGCAAAGGCTGGCGGGCTCTCGTCGCAGGGGCTTAAGGCGTGGGAGTGGCAAGAGACTAAAAGACTAGGAGACATCATACTCCCGTATCGTCATTGCGAGCGAAGCGAGAAATCTTCCTTGCACAACGGTCAAACGGAGAGCGTCAGATGAGGAGCAGACGAAGCACCCACGCGATTTTATCATTACCTCATAAGTACAGAGTACCGCTGCAACGTAAAAGACCCTCGGCTACGCTCGGGATGACGAAACGAGAGAACGGGCGACCTCACATTCCCTTTCATTCCTTCACGTAGAAGGCTGCCCCTGCGGGGCAGATCTATCCTCCGCCTTCGGCGCACCCCTTCTTCAAGGGGCTACACAATAGTCATGTAAAAACGCTGACCCTTCGCTAGGTCTCCTCTCCCATATCGTCATTTCGAGCGTAGCGAGAAATCTTCCTTGCACAACGGTCAAGCGACGAGCGTCAGATGAGGAGCAGCCGAAGCACCTAGGCGATTTTATCATTACCTCATAAGTACAGAGTACCGCAAGGGCGTAAAAGATCCCTCGGCTACGCTCGGGATGACGAAACGAGAGAACGGGCGATCTCATATTTCCTTTCATTCCTCCACGTAGAAGGGGGTGTGAAATAATAGCCAAAATTTGACTTTTGCGAATCCAGCCAAGAGGGCTCAAAAGGTTCAAAGGGTTCCATGGAACAGCGTTGCGCTTGTTCCACAGGTTCAAAGGGAAGGTGGTGGCTTCGCCGCAAACTTGTAGTCAGAATGGTCCTATGGGGGCATCTAATTATTTGCACCGCATCCATCCCCTTTGAACCCGCCGGGCGAGCCTGCGAGCCCGGTAGAGTCGAGTAGACGGAATCAGATTACTCTGTCCGCCCCTCACAGAACCGTACGTGCGGTTTTCCCGCATACGGCTCTTAGAATAGTCCTTGGGAGGTACTCATTACACCTTATCAGTTGCAGTTCCGTTTACATTTAACTAATCTCTAAGTCTTAGTTTCGTCTACCTCTCTGTGCAGAACCTGTTTCCCTGCGATTGTTGACTATTCTTTACCCCCCTTCACCCCACCTGCTTTCACAGGTTTCATTACTACTATGAGGTAATCCGACTGCTGACCGGGCATCTGTGACGTCTCCATACAGTAAAGTATTTTGGCGTCCATACCATGGGGATGGGTGTCATCCATTTAGGACCCTTGTCAACTCTCCCAGGTACATGTATAGTACTTCGTGCGCTCGCCATGCTCTATGACCCCGGTGGAACCTGCACAGTTCTCGCTTATCGACCTGCGCATTACTGCCTGCGACCAAAGGTAGGGTATCGGCTTCCACACAACGTTCTAAGGAGGCTGAATCGCTTCACGCTTTCGCATTACGGCTCTCGCACTCCTTTTTCTACGCTTCATGCTGGTCTCACGGCTTCACATGCAAGACTAAGTACCGGCTGCTTGCTAGGCTTTGCCGGGTCTGGGCTTTCACCAGACTATACTATACACGCCGAACTGGCGCACACCTTCTGAACCTTTTGATCCCAAAATAGGTAAGCGAAAAAGTCAAAAAATGGTATTTTTTCACAGTCCCAAGCCGGGCTCATATGCGAGCTCAGCCTGCACATTAAGCGAGCACCTCAGAGCCCGGCCGAAGGACTCCCATCTCTAAGGGAGCACACATTTAACGAATGGGTTCATATGCCATTTAATATGTTTAATAGCTTTCTCGCCAATTATAGTTGGCATCATTAATGCAAATGTGATTGAGACGCATAACTAGGCTCATTACTCAAGTCTTTAGCTCGCACACAAACATGCCATATACTATGGCACTGGAAAATTCACAAACCATATAGCAGGTATATATTTACCTCCCATTCTGACGACAAAAAACAGGAGCTCCTTTTTGGAACTCCTGTTTTTTCCAAAACTCAGTCCTTCTTATGACCGCACTTTCCTTCTCCCGTGCCGTGGAGAACTCTTTCGAAGATGGCGTGAACTTCTTCAGAAGACTTTCCCTCTTCCATGGCCTTATTGGCATGGATCAGGGCGCTTTTGTATTTGGCATGGGCTGCATCGTTGGGGATGGAGTCAATATCTTTGGGGTCGAAATTCATGACTTTCTTGAAAATTTCATGGATTTCGTCCGAAGATTTTCCCGCCTCCTTAGCGGCTTCCACATGCCTCATGGCACTTTCATAACGGGCCTTGCCATGGGGATCCGTGGGAATCTTGAATTCAGGATGATTTTTGCACATAATAATTTCTCCTTTCTGCTCAATCACTATCTGTAGTATAGACCGTGTATCAGCTGGACAGTCAAGAGATGAGGAGAAAATGTGCGGGACTTGCAATATGATGATAAAATTATTAGAATAAATCAAGCTTATGCAGTAGTATTTCAGTTTGTAGGGGAATTGAAGGTTGGAGTTTCAATTGCATGAATGGGGATATAGAGAAAGTGGCGGAGGGTAACGACTGACGGCGAGGTGGCTCAAGGGGAACGGGCTTCGCCCGAGGGGAAGGTGCGGCGCATCACATTTTGGAAGCGCCGCGAATTATGTATTTTGCGGCTTTGCCGCTAGATATATAATCTGTGCCGCTATATAATTTGACGCGGCACACCACCCCCTTGGCCGTAGGCCATTCCCCTTCAGCCACTTTGAGTACAAACCGTCATCATACCAGTGTAACCCTATCCGTAAAACTCCTCGTCAAACCGCAATAGTCTCCATGCAGAATTCTAATCCAAAAGATAGGCAGGAAGGATCTTATTGATGAAACGAATCATATTTTTACTGGCAGCGGCCTGTCTGCTTGCACCGGTTTCCGGGTGCAGCCTGCCCAATATGGCATCGGTTCAGCAGGAAGAAAGCCGTCAGGTCACCGATGGACAGGGAACAGAGGTCAACATTCCCATCCATCCGAAGCGTATTGTCTCTATCGGTGTCAGCACGGATGACATACTCATTCCCCTGGTGGGGACGGACCGGATAGCAGCCATTTCCTACCTGCCGCCAAACCTGAAGGACGAAGCGGCACGGATTCCCGGACGCATATCGAGTACCACGGAGTCCGTGATTTCCTTCAAGCCGGACCTGGTGGTGGCGGCAGACTGGAATTCGAAGGACTACATCGAGGAAATTCGGGCCGTTGGGATTCCTGTCTACGTTTATCGCACGCCTAAGGATGCGGAAGGTAGTATTGCTCTCATTCGTATCCTGGGGGATGTGGTGAATGAGAGAGAAAGGGCAGATCGGTTCGCAGGGGATACGGAAAAACGGCTGGAGGCGTTGAAATCATTCACTTCGAAGCTTCCGAAAAAGGACAAGGCCGTTTTCTACAGCCTGAATGGCCTGTCCGGCGGAAAGGGAAGCATCTTTGAGACCATCTTCCAGTGGGCGGGCCTTGTGGATGGGGCGGCGGACTGGGGTATCGTGGCCAGTGCCGGTGGGAGCCGGGAAGCCCTGGTGAGCATTGCGCCGGATATCATTTTTGTCCCCTCCGATGATTACACGCCATCGGGCCATGAGACGCCGGGAGAAGAGGATTTTCTGGATGACCCGGCGCTGGCGGAGATTCCTGCAGCGAAGAACCATCGGATTTATGTGGTCGATGCGAAATGGATCATGAGCTATTCCCAGTTCATGGTGAATGCCATGGAGGATATGGCGAAAGACGCCTATGGCTATGAAGCTCCAAAAGATGAGGATACCTGGGAGAAATGAGTATGGGAAAGAATTTATTCAGGTGGCTTGTAGGGCTCTTTTGCCTGACACTGCTTGCACTATCTGCGGGATGCAGCCTGCCGGAGGCCAGTCTGGCCCCGCTTGATCGGGGAAGCGGCTACGACGTGGTGGATGACCAGGGGACAAAGGTCCATATCCCGGGTAAACCGAAGCGGATTCTTGCCGGAAACCTGGCCTTCGATACCATGATACTGGGTATCACGACGCCGGACCATCTGGTGGCGGTGAATGTACTGGACCGGGATCCCCTTTCTTCCTTCATATCGGAAGATGTGAAATCGGTGAAACTCACTTCCAGGAGCCTCACGGGAATATCCCTGGAAACGGTGGTAAAAGCGAAGCCGGACGTGCTTATCCTGCCGGACTGGAACAGCAAAAGCGATATTGACATGTTCCGCAGTCTTGGCTATGCGGTGGTGGTGCTGAAAGGCCCGGCCACCATGGAAGATATCCGTCACGATATCCTGCGGATCGGTGACATACTGGGAGAACCGGAACGGGGACAGAAAGTGGTGGTGGAAATGGACCGGCAGCTGGAAGAAATCGATGAGACCCTGTCCCATAGAACGGACCCGGAGCCCGTGGGTCTTCTCGTATCCCAGATGACCTCCTGGGGAGGACCGGGATCCATTTATGACGAACTGACCCGGCGGGCCCGTGTGAAGAACGGTATTGCCGAGGCAGGACTGGTGAATGGGCAGGAACTGACAAAGGAGGGGGTTCTGAAAGCAAATCCCGACTTCTTCCTCGTGTCGGCCACAAAAGACGGCAAACCTTCTAAATTCCAGACGGAGTGGTTCAACGATCCTTCTCTGCAGCACATGAAGGGAATCCATCACATCATTGCCCTTCCGAACCGGTATATTTACTGCTCTTCCCAGAACATGCCCGATGCCATCAAAGCCATAGCCAATGCGGCCTATGGTCCTATCTTCGACATGTCTCACGAACAGCTTATCCGGGGGTACTGATAGAAAAATAAAAGGCACCGTGCGAAGTACGCGGTGCCTTTGGGGTGTTGTGATATTTCAGTATGTAGGGGTATTGACGGTTGGAGTTTCAAAGGTATGAATGGGGATATAGAGAAAGTGGCTGAGGGGTAATGGCCTTCAGCCAAGATGGCTGAAGGGGAACGGGCTTCCCCTCGACCGTAGGGCGTTCCCCTTGAGTCACTTCGCCCGCAGGGCGTTACCCCTCAGCCACTTTGACAATAACCGTACTTATACGAGTGAGAATCCAACCATCAAACATCTCGTCAAACCGTAATTGGCTGATTACAGCTTTCCCTCGTCAATTCTCTTGAGGAGAGCTTCCTGGTTCATGTCATTTCCCCGATAAACCGGGATCTCTTCCGGCAGTGGAGATGGCCTGTCCCCGCTGCAGTCGATGACAGCGGCGAAGGGGTCAGCAAATTTCTCCGGCAAAACAGGGAAGTGAGGGATGTGGAAGTCCCGGGCCGCTTCGGCTGCCAGGCTTTCTTCCAGAAGGGGTCCCCAGCAGATCCGGTATCCCGACAGGAAGAGGTGCCTCATGACGGTGATAGAGAAGATGGAGGAGCCCAGAAGAAGGATGGTTTTCCCGTTGTCCTCCTTTCGCTGGTAGGTATACAGGGAGAGCCGGTCCGTAATGGTGTCCCGGTATACCAGGGCGTCTAACTGGAAGGCTTTAAGGATATTGTCTTCCGTCAGCACGTCTTCCGGCTTCCCGTCAGCAATGAAATGGGACTGGGACAGGAGGAGGAGACGGCTGCACCACTGGGCGGCCATCATGAGATCATGGCAGATCATGATGATCGTCTTTCCCTGGTCCGAGAGATGCCGGCAGAGCCGGAAAATCTGCTCCTGGTAGAGCAGGTCCAGCGCCGCCGTCGGTTCATCGAGGAAAAGGAGGGGCGTCCCCTGGGCCAGTACCTTGGCCAGGATGACCCGCTGCTTTTCTCCGCCGGACACAGCCGGTATGGGTTTATCTGCCAGATGGGAGACGCCGGTGTAGTTCATCCATTTCTCCGCCACCTCCCGGTCATGGGGTCCCTCTTTCTGCCACCATTTCAGGTACGGATAACGGGCAGAAAGCACGATTTCTCGGCAGGTATATCCGAAGCTGATGCGGAAATCCTGCTGCATGAAGGCGATGGTACGGGCAATGTCCTTCTCCGACAGGTTCTTTTCCGGCTGCCCGTTAAAGGAAACGGATCCTGATGCCCGGGGGATGAGTCCCCGCACCGCTTTCAGAAAGGTGCTCTTTCCGGCGCCGTTGGGCCCTATAATGCCGATGAATTCTCCCCTGCCCGCTTTCAGGCAACAATGGTCCAGAATCGTTCTTTTTCCGATGGATACGGAAATATCCTCTGCATCCAGTATGTAGTTACCCATCAGATGCCGCCTCCCTTTCTCATTTTACGAATCAGGTACAGGAAATAGGGGGCCCCGATGATGGCCGTCATGATACCCACCCGTATTTCCAGGGGCGGCTCAATGATGCGGCCCAGGGTATCACAGAAAAGCAGGAAAAAGGCACCCACCAGAGCGGAAACGGGGATCAGGAGCCGGTGGTCCGGGCCAATGGTAAGGCGGGTGATATGGGGCACCACGAGGCCCACGAAGCCGATCATACCGGAAACGCAGACCGCCGATGCGGTGATGAGGGACGCACCGAGAAGGAAAATGAGGCGGTACAGGAGAATATTCATTCCCATGGACCGGGCTTCGTCTTCCCCTAAGGACAGCACGTTCAGATGACGGCCCAGAAGGGAGAGAATGATAATGCCCGAAAGGATAGGGCCCACCGCCAGTTCCACGTGCTCCCAGCGCCGGTAGTCCAGACCCCCGACCATCCAGAAGAGGAATTCCTTCAGCCTGTATTCATTCATGAAGGTTAGAAGACCATTGGTCATGGCGCCCAGAAAAATACTGACCGCCACGCCCGCCAAAAGGAGGCTCATGGGCGGGATCTTTCCATCGTGGAGCGTAAGGCATACGGCGCAGGCCATGGCGAAAATGGCACCGCCTAAGGCAAAGGCAGGCATGTAGTACATGGAAATCGAAGTAAGGCCGAAGAAAATGCAGATCACCGCACCAAAGGAGGAGCCCGAAGAAACGCCGATGATTCCGGGATCCGACAGGGGATTGGAAAATACCCCCTGCATCACAGCCCCCGCTGCTGCCAGGGCTGCACCGGACAGGATGGCTACCAGGATCCGGGGCATCCGGATATACCAGAAAACCGCCGTCTGCTCCGGAGTCAGGGCCGTTCCGGAAAGGGAAAGACCCAGAGAAGAACCGAAATCATGGATCACCGACGATACCGGAACCGGAATCTGCCCTGCATGAAGGGAAAAGAGAGCTGTCAGTACCAGTAGGATACAGGTGGAGAGGGTAAAAAGGAATCGCCCTCGGGCTGTTTGAATCATATGTATGACCTCCATAAGAAATAATGGATTTTATGTTTGACAGTATACTACCTATACACAGTAAAATCAAATCAATCGTACATGGATCATTTAAAATTCATAATTCTATATTAATTTTATTTTTTCAATTTGTAAAGCCTGCTCATCACAGGGAGTTCTTTCTCTGTAAACTGAAAATAATACCAATAACTATAGACAGGCGGCTGCATTCAAAAGGGGAATCTCCGCAAGGGGATATGGGAAATGGGATAAACCGTGAAGGGAAAATCATCGTGGAAATATGGACACACGGATGACACTTTCCCGGAGCGCTTATCATATATTCTATTTCTATATTTTGTTTAGCGGAACGGGTCAGAAAAGGAAACGTTCCGAAGGAGAGTGTGTGTATGAAGAAAACAGCAGTAGTAACAGCGTCCGTGCTGGCGGCCCTTTTACTGGGGGGCTACACAGGGTTTGCAGAAGGTTCGGTCTATGAACTGAATCCTGTGGTCGTAACGGCGACAAGAACAGAAAAAACAAAACTTGATACGCCAGCAAATACAGATGTTATTAACCATGAGCAGATTGTTGAAAAGGGATATACCAATGCATTTGAGGCAGTACGAGATATGTCGCAGGCAAATGCCCACACGTATCAGGAAGATGGTGGGGATTATGGCGGCATGCTTTCCCGTATCCGCTTGCGTGGGATTGACAATGGCACATTGGTAATGGTAGATGGCAACCCGGTAAATTCTGTGAATTCTTCGTCATTGGCCAATGTTCCTGTTGACCAGATTGAGAAGGTGGAAGTGGTAAAAGGATCGAACTCTGTCCTTTATGGACCGCAGGCCATGGGTGGTGTCATTAATATTATTACCAGAAAACCGAAAGCAGGAGATCCGACTACCGGTAATGTATATGGCAGCATCGGAAACCGCTATAAGGCAATCGGAACGAATGTAAATACAGACCGCTTTAACTGTATTCGTATATTAAGCCCCCATCTGAGATGGGGGACCCGGTGGAGCCGTAG
>ENA-ORSK01001714-ORSK01001714.1-human-gut-metagenome-genome-assembly--contig:-NODE-1714-length-16383-cov-2.643373_pt1 | contig 16383 bp, 9 predicted proteins | sample MGYA00242192_ERZ509159 | MGnify/ENA primary metagenome ERZ509159 (study PRJEB26280, sample SAMEA2338663) | human gut metagenome | biome: human gut; feature: human-associated habitat; material: faeces...
ATATAGAGGTAAACGAAGGGCCATCGCAAGAGCCGCCACAGAATGAGCAGCCATCCTCAAACGAAAGTGAAAATAGCGCTCAAGACCAAAGAATGGAGGAAGCTCCTGGAGATACTGATGAGAGAGAGGAAGAGTCCGCTCAAGAGATAGCCGGCAACGATGCCAATGAGCAAGAAGAGGAAAGAGAGAGCGCCGATGATGGCTTTGTGTCTCAAGGAAATGTTGAAGAGCAAGAGCAAGAAGAAGAAATTGCTGGCGATTTTAATGGGGCAGAAGAGCCGGAAAATGAGCCAGAAGATGAGCTGGATGAGCAAGACTTAGAGATGCAATAAAAGTGATATTTATTATTAAGCAAAAAATGCGTCAATTATTTGACGCATTTTTAGACTGTAGACAAATAAACCAGACTGCTCAAAAACAAGGGATGCAAGGCTCGAAAAATGCCTAAAAGCAGGAGTTTAGTACTCCTAAATGACTGTTTTTAGGTGTTTTTCAGTAAACGAAGCAAGAAAAATTCGCTGAATTTTTCGGTCGCGCCCTTTTTCAACAGTCTGTATGCGTCAAATAATTGGCGCATTTTTAGCATGAAAAAGAGCTTGAATTTCAAGCCCTTTTAATTATTCACTTTCTCTGTCCTCTATATTTGAATTTGCCTCATTTTCTTTATAAACATCATAATAATATTCATTGAATGGTTTTGCATGTTCGCAAAGACTTATTATTGAATTGACAGCATTGTTGTATTTTTCAAGTCCCATAACACTTCCCTCTTTTGTTTCGTCAATAAACATGAATGAGGTAACATTTTTCTGTTCGTCATTGCTTCGTGTAACAAAAATAGAAACACTATCCAATAGTCCGTCCAAGTCAACTCCTACAGGAGTATTTTCATCTTGTTTGTAAGCTTTCAAAGCAGCGGTAAATGGATTTTGGAAATCATACTCTTTTGGGATATTGTTGATTTTTTGATACTTTCTCCAATTATTTTTAGTTTTGCCATACAAGCGGCAAATATCTTCTATAAAATTTGAAAGTTGAGATGTCGAGAAAACTTCCCAGAATGCATCTTCATCAGCTATAGCAGTATCAACGATATCTCTAAGTTTTTGTGCATTTTTACTCTTATTATTAAGCAACCAACTCTTCTCATCGGCATTTAATTTGTTTTTGAAATTTTTGTTATATCTTAGTTTGCCCAATATTGTTATAATATAAAAATTATCTTTTTTCTTATTTTCGCGCTCTTCTAATGTGAGTTTGCTTTCGTCAACATTATAAGAAATTCCCATATTTTTTCTCCTTTCATCCAAATTTATATTCTTACGCTTATTATAATACCACAGTTTTTCTTATTTGTAAATAGCAAAACGCAAAATTTGTATACTTTTTTTGATTTTTCACACTATATTTCTATGAAATCTTCGGTTGGAAAGGGTGCTTTCATCTTAATTATCAGTGGGCTTGCCTGCAAATTCTTTGGCGCACTGTTTAGACTTCCTCTCACAAATATAATAAAACTTGAGGGAATAGGGCTTTTTCAAATGATCATGTCACTCTATTCTTTATCTATAGTTATTGTTTCAGGAGGAGTGAGTAGTGCATTATCAAAACTTGTCTCTAGCGCGCGTGCAAAAGGCGACCAATCTAAAATTAGTGGATTTTTCAAAACTGCGATAATATTTGGCCTTGGGCTAAGCTTTGCAATAGGAATTTTATTTTTCCTTTTTTCTAAACAGATTGCCGCGTTACAAGGCAATGGAGATGGATCTATAAATTATATGCTTTTTATTTTGCTTTTGCCTCTCGGAAGTATGATTGGTATTTTCCGAGGAATAATTCAAGGTTATGAAAACATGACGCCAACAGCCATAAGTCAGATTTTGGAGCAAATGTCAAAATTTGTTTTTGGACTTGCATTTGCATATCTTTTTGCAAAAAATAGCACTGTGCAGGGAGTTTTTGGGGCGTTCTTAGGGATTGTAATCTCAGAGGTTCTTGCTTTTGTTTATCTAGCAATTATTGTAATTAAAAAGATTAAACTCTCTCCTCAAAGTGATCGATATAAAAAGGAATTCTTTTCAGCTGTAACTCCGCTGACAATTTCGGGAGCAATCTATCCTCTTACCCAAGCAATAGAGGCACTTATCATCATTTCATTGTTGTCGCAGGCCGGGCTCTCTTCACAGGAAAGCACGGCTGTATATGGAATACAAACGGGTGTTGTGGGCGCAATTTTAAATTTCCCGCTCATAATATCCATGTCTGTTGCCGTTGCTCTGTTGCCAAAGGTGTCCTTTTTGTCCTCGCAAAATGACGAGGAGGGGCAAAGACAAATAATAGGCAGCTCTTTTTCTATAATGTGGTTTATACTTGTGCCTCTTATCTTTGGAATTATATCAATAAGTGGCAATCTCTATCCAATCATATATCCACAGGCGATGGAAAACTATCTGCAAATTGCAGTGCAGCTAACACTATTTAGCGGAATTTCAATTTTGCTAACGGCAATCATGCAGTTTTTGCTGTCTGTATTACAAGGGAAAGGATTTTTTTACTATTGCCTTGCTTTCAATGCAATAGGCGGGTTATTTAAAATTTTAATGACTATCATTCTAGCGCCTCTCCCTAGCATAAACATCTTTGCTTTGCCAATTTCTAGTATTGTGCATAGCTCTATCGTTTGTATATGCGCTCTTATTAAACTTGGAAAGATTGTGAAAGTTAGCTTTTTTGAGTTTATGTTGCCCATCATTTCATCGATAATAATGTATTTAGTTATAGGTCTTTTGCAAGAGTCAATAGGCGGAATTTGGTCTATAGTATTATCAGTTATCGTTGGATGCATTGTTTATGGACTTTGTGCATTTCCACTTGTTGCTCAATATGGAAGGCAATTATTTGAAAAACTAAAGATGAAAAAGCAGCAATAATTTGCAATTTGCCAACGAAATTGATAAAATATCGATATGAAAATAGACAAATTTGATTTTACAGATAATCTAGTTTTGGCGCCTATGGCGGGCGTGAGCGATGTTGGGTTTAGATATCTTTGCTCAAAGTATGGCGCAAGCGCTACTTTTAGCGAAATGCTCTCTTGTAGAGCCATGCTTAACAATCCTAAAAAAACCGAATATATGACGCAGTCGACTGAAGAGGAGAAGATTAAAATTGGTCAAATTTTTGGGCATGAGGAAGACATAATGGTGCAAGCTTTAAAAAGCTCACTGCTGCAAAACTATGACATAATCGATATCAATATGGGCTGTCCGGCACCAAAGATAGTCAAAAATGGTGAGGGCAGTGCTTTAATGAAGGACATTTTAAAAGCAAAAAGCATTATTTCAAGCGTAGTCAAAGCATCAGAAAAGCCGGTGTCGGTCAAATTTAGGCTAGGCTATGACAGAGATATAAGTTTGGCATTTGGCAGGATGTGCGAAGAGAGCGGCGCAAGTTTTATCACGCTGCATGGAAGAACAGCTACGCAGGGCTATAGCGGACATGTCAATCTTGAGGCTATAGCAAAGCTTAAAGCGGGAGTAAAAATACCGGTCATTGGCAATGGAGATGTGAGCGATGTTAAAAGTTACAAAGATATGCTTGCGACAAATGTGGATGCAGTCATGATTGGCAGAGGAGCTCAAGGAAGGCCTTGGATTTTTGCTCAGCTGCTAGGAAAGGGGGGCAATATTTCAGCAGAAGAGAAATTAAGTGCAATTAAGACCCATGTTGAAATTCTTAGGCGTCATTATGATGAAAGCTGGCTGACGCTATATCTTCGCAAACATTTTCTTTGGTACACAAGCCAGCTGCCTAACGCTGCAAAGAAGAGAGCACTTCTTGCGACAAGTCCATCAATAGAAAATAGCATGGAGATAATCGAGGAATTGTTCTGTAAATAATTTTGAGTTTTTCAAAAATTGTTGTAAACTTTAAGTGGAGGGATAATTGTGAAAAGAACAATAAAAGATTTAGTAGAGTTAAAGGGCAAGGTTGTGCTTTGCAGAGTGGACTTCAATGTGCCTATTGACGAGGCAGGAAGAATACTGGATGCAACTAGAATAATCAACGCGCTGCCAACTTTAAATTATTTAAGTGGACAGGGTGCAAAGGTCGTTGTTTTGTCTCATCTTGATAGACCTAAAGGTTATGATGTTCGTAAATCGCTTTGGCCGATAGCTGTGCTTCTTATGAATAAAATAAAGGCAAGCGTTACTTTTTGCAATAGCGTCATTGGAGAGGAAGTGCGAGATAGGATTGCATCCATGAAGGATGGCGATGTCTTGCTTCTTGAAAATGTGAGATTCTATCAGGGAGAAAGCGAATGTGATATGAAATTTGCAAAAGAGATAGCATCGCTTGGTCAAATTTTTGTCAATGATGCTTTTGGAGTGGCGCATAGAGAGAATGCAAGTAACTATGGTGTGGCTAGACTGCTTCCGAATGCAATAGGCTTTTTGATGGAAAAAGAGATAAATGCGCTGACATCTTTTATGGAAGAGCCTAAAAAACCGTTCGTAGCTGTGCTAGGCGGTGCAAAAGTTGAAACAAAAATCAATATTTTAAATAGATTTGTAGATAAGGCAGATACAATCATTATCGGCGGAGCGATGGCCTATACTTTCCTTGCTGCAAAAGGAGAAAGCACTGGCACTTCTATTGTGCAGCAAAACAGCATCCAAACAGCTCGAGAGATCCTTGAAAGAGCACAGAGCACTGGCAAAAAAATACTTCTTCCTGTCGATCATGTATGTGTTAGGGACAGTGATCGAGGAAAAAGATGCATTGTTACAAGCAAAATGATCGATGATATGAAGGGTTATGATATAGGTCCTAACACGATAAAACTATACAAAAACGAAATTGACAGCGCAGGTCAAATCTTCTGGAATGGTCCAATGGGTCTTTATGAAGATGGCAGGTTTAGAAATGGCACATTGAAAATCGCTGAGGCCATAGCAAACGCAAAGGGTTACAGCTTAGTAGGTGGCGGAGATACAGTGGCTGCTGTCAATAGTTTTGGACTTGGCAAGAGGATGAGCTATATCTCAACTGGTGGCGGTGCAACGATGAAATTTTTGGAAGAGGGCTCATTGCCTGCTATTGATGTTATTCAGGAGAAGATTGTATGAAAAAGATAATAGCAAATTTTAAAATGAATTTAACGCCATCAATGACCAAAGAATATCTTATGCAACTGCTTGCAAGGTATGTCGACAGTGACAAAGTGACGCTTTGCCTATCTCTTCCATACACTTCACTTGCAGTTGCAAGATTTTTACTTGAAAAAAGAAAAATTCTTCTTGGCGCGCAAAATGTTTGTGACGAGGAAGAGGGGAAAAACACCGGCGAAATAAGCGGAGCAATGCTTAAGGACGCGGGCGTAAGTTATGTAATTGTAGGTCACAGCGAAAGGCGTAAAAAATTTAAAGAGGACAATAAAGCAATCAATCATAAGATAAAGGTGGCACTCAAAAATGGCCTAGGAGTTGTGCTATGTGTGGGCGAAAGTCTTGCTGACTATAACACGCTTAAAACTTATGATGTGTTGACTGAGCAGCTAGAGGCAGCACTAAAAGGTTTATACGAGAATGAACTTGAAAATATCACTATAGCCTATGAGCCTATATGGGCAATTGGCACAGGGACAACGCCGTCTGCTAGAGAAATTGATAGGGCTTGCAAAACAATTCGAAATGTTATCAAAGAAGATTTTTCACAAAAGGCGAGCGAGAATATAGAGATCGTTTATGGCGGAAGCATAAACACAAAAAATATAAATCAATTTAAAAATTTAAAATATTCAAACGGATTTTTAATTGGCGGCTCCTGCCTTGATTTGGCTTCACTCTTGCAAATAATAAGCGTTATTGAAAAATAGAAAATTAAACGAAATGGGAAAATAAAGATTTCAAGCTTTTTGTTTGTTATTTGGAAGGCGAGATTAAAAACAAACAATATTTTTGTTTAATTTGATTAAAATAATAGAATAATTAACTCTAAATGGAGGATTTATGGAAAATATTGGCACAAGTAAGAAAGCGGCAACAGATTACAAGTATGTGAAAAAGAACTATTATGAACTTGCGAGCGGAAAACAGAAAAAGGCAATGTTTGATTTTGCAGAAGAATACAAGCAGTTTATCAATAATTGTAAAACTGAGCGTGAGGCAAATGACTTTATAATTAGTGAAGCTGAAAAACAAGGATATACCGAGTATCACTTTGGCGACAAGCTAAAAAAGGGCGATAAGCGCTATATCACCAATAGAGGCAAAGGAGTAGTGCTTTTCAAAATTGGCTCAAACGACATTGAAGAAAATGGAATAAGAATGGTGGTAAGTCATATTGATTGTCCAAGACTTGACCTAAAACAAATTCCTCTATTTGAAAGTGACGGACTTTGCTTTTTAAAGACTCACTATTATGGCGGCATTAAAAAATATCAATGGACGGCAATGCCACTAGCTTTGCACGGCGTCGTTATTTTAAAAGGCGGCAAGAAAATCAACATTTCAATAGGAGAGAAGGAGGACGATCCTGTCTTCTATATCAACGACCTTCTGCCTCATCTTGGTCAAAAACAGATGGCGCTCAATGCTAAAGAAGTGATAAGCGGCGAGCAGCTTAATATTGTTGTAGGAGGAATGCCAATCACAAGCAAAGATGAAAAAGAAAAAATTAAAAGCAACATTTTAACAATTTTGAATAAAGACTATGGCATGGATGAAGAGGACTTTATAAGCAGTGAATTAAGTGTTGTTCCAGCTTTTAAAGCAAAAGATGTTGGCTTTGACAGAGCACTTATTGCAGGATATGGGCAAGATGATAGAGTTTGCGCTTACGCAGCATTTAAAGGAATATTTGACACAAAGAACACAAATACAGCAATGTGCATTTTAGTTGATAAAGAGGAGATCGGCAGTGAGGGTAACACTGGCATAAAAAGTATGTTCTTTGAAGATGTTTTAAATGATATTTGTTTGGCACTTGGGAAAAATGTTCGCAAAGTGCGACAAAAATCAATGTGTATTTCAGCCGATGTGACAAGCGCTTTTGATTCAAATTTTGCGGATGTCTTTGAAAAAAATAATACCGCAATGCTATCTTGTGGCGTTTCAATGGAAAAGTATACAGGTGCTGCAGGTAAAAGTGGCTCAAGTGACGCGTCTGCAGAAACAGTTGGCAAAATTAGAGACATCTTTGCTAAACACAATGTAGTTTGGCAGACTTCTGAACTTGGAAAAGTAGATTTGGGTGGCGGAGGAACAGTTGCTAAATTTGTTGCACAGCTCAACATTGACACAGTCGATATTGGCGTGCCAGTAATTTCAATGCATGCGCCTTACGAGCTTGTTTCAAAAGCGGATCTATACAGTGCATATACTGCATATACAGCATTCTATGAATAAGGCTTTTAAAATTTAAAATATGTTTAAAACAGTTAAAAAATATATAAAAATTGAGGCAAAAAGCCTCTTTTTTTGTTTTTTATCATGTTTTTGCATATTTTTAGTCGTTTTGAAAGAAAATAGTTTTATTGACGAAATAAGGAGGATTTATGAAATTAAAAGACAGTCAAACTTATCTTAATCTTGCTCGTGCTTATGCCGGCGAATGTTCAGCAAGGTCGCGTTATGAGTTTTGCGAATATGGATTTAGATATAATGGATATGAGGCGATTGCAACACTTATTGATAGAATAGCATATCAAGAGTTTAACCATGCAAGAATGCTATATATGAAAATTCAAGATAGCGAAATGAAGCAGGTTGACAATATCGATGTTTGTGCCTCTCTTCCATTTAAAGAGAAGTGGGATCTTCTCACAAATTTGAAATTATTGTCTGAAGATGAACTTGATGAGGCAAAGGCATACGAAGAGTTTGCAAAAGTGGCGCATGAAGAAGGATTTAAAGAGATAGCTCACCTTTTTGAAATGATAAGAGAGGTTGAAATTAGACATGCCAAAGTCTTCGAAGAACTATATAAGCAGATGAAAGACAAAAAATTATACAAAAAGGCTAAAGAGGTTGCATGGGTATGTCCAGCTTGCGGCTATGTAAGTTTTGATAAAGAAGCATGGGAAGAGTGTCCTCTTTGTCAGGCTAAACAAGGCTATTGCGAAGTTATCCTTCCTGCAGACCTTTACTTTTAATAATGGCAAATTAATAAAAAATCGATCAGAATATGTCAAAAAGCAAATTTTGGCATATTTTTTTATAAAAATTTTAAGAATTTTGCAAAAATATTGCAAATATTTGACAAATTTGTAAAAATTTTTTATTCTTTACCTATAATAACTACATAGAAAAATACTTTTTTAAATTAAAGTTTGAGAGACTTTAGTTTTTTGCCGTATTTTTGGGACCCGCTTGATGAATACTTGTTTTAAGGGGGATGTGTATGGAACAGATTGAAAATTTAAATGAACAGCAACCTAAATCAAACAACAAAAAGAAAAAGACACTTCTGATAATTTTGCTTTTGTTGCTTTTCGTCATTATTGGACTTGCAATAGCACTACCACTAGTTTTAATTAAAGACGATAAAGCGGAGATTGTTGATTTAAGGTTATCTAAGAACACCTTTACTTATGGCGAAGCTTATTTAACTACGCCCGTCTTTGTCATTTATGACGATGACAGCCAAAAAGAAATAACTCTTCTTGATACAAATCTTTCTCAAGAAGACAGTGCAAAGTTTTTAATAATTGGGCAACATCAGATTACAATGACTTATGACGACTTCATTAAGGGTGAGACGATAACTGTAACTGAAGGCGAGTTTACAAGTCAAGAGATTGCTGCACTTGTCTATAGTGATCATGTGGTAGAATTCACAGGTGAAGGTTACTTCTTTCCTGTAACAAATTTACCTAATGGTGCGAGCGTAACTTACACGATAGACGAAATTGTGCAAAATGCGACTAGTTATAGTTTAATTGAAAGCGGAAGTTATGAGGTTGAAGCTACAATTTCAAAACAAAACTATAGGGATTATCAATTGACATTTAGTGTAACGATTGTGGATACAAGTATTACAATCGAAGGATTTAACCAAGAGGGAGATTTATTTTCAACAACTGTTTCATCGCAGACAGACAGCATCAACTTTGAAGAAATAGTAAGCGTTGCGGGCGAGGGAAATTTTGATATTTATAGCGACGGCGAGCTAGAAAATATTTTAGATAAATCAAATATCAGTTTGACAGCAGGAGAGAATACATTCTATCTAAAAGTATATTTTGATAATAATAACATTGAGCATGTCTATACCATTACTATAAACAAATCAAGCATGCTTAGCGTCACATATTTATTAAATGGCATAGAGCTTGATAAGGTTTTTGTTGAAGAAAATGGTAGCATTTCGCAGCCAAATTATCAAAAGGAAGGATACATAATACTTGGCTGGCAAAGAAATGGAGAAGATATAACTTTCCCTTATTTAGTTACAGAGGATGTCGTTTTAAATGCTGTTTATACGCTTGAGAATTATGACATTTTATTAAATCTTGCAGAGGGCATTATTGAGGGCGAATATAAACAAAGCTATACCGTAGAAGATGAAAGTTTCACTCTTCCTATTCCTCAGCGTGAAGGATACATTTTCCTAGGTTGGAGCGGAACTGGTTTAGAAAGCCCTACTTTATCTGTGACCATTGAGCAAGGCTCTACAGGAGACCGAGAGTACACAGCAAATTGGGAGATAAAGAAGTTTACTGTAACATGGGAGAATGAGGATGGCAGCGAGCTTGAGGTAGATCAAAATGTAGAGTGGGGAAGTATGCCAAGTTATGACGGCGAAACCCCTACAAAAGAGTCGACAGCTCAATATGATTATGAGTTTACAGGTTGGGATCCAGAGGTAGCAATAGCAAGTGAAGATACAAGCTATACAGCGCAGTATCAAGCTAGCATCAGAAGCTATCAGGTAACATTCAACTCCAATGGTGGAAGTGATGTTGATAGCATAACAAAGGAATATGGCAGCGAGATAGGAGCTTTGCCACAGCCAACTAAAGAAGGACATGCATTTGAAGGCTGGTTCACAGATTTAAGCGCCGGCGAAGAGATAAATGAAGGCACTCTAGTGACCGGCGATGTAACTTACTATGCTCACTGGAGCGTGAACAATTACTCAGTTACAACATCTCCAGCCACAAACGGCAGCATATCAGCATCGCCTAATGCCGATTATGGCACCGAAGTGACAATTACAGTGAGTGAGGAAGAGGGATATACTCTATCAAATCTATATTACAATTATGATGGAAATGAAGATCCAATTTCTATCGATATAAAGACTACAATAAGTACGACTTATTCATTCACTATGCCAGCGGGCAATGTGACAATTCATGCTGAATTTGCACAGATTATTGACGAATGGTTATTTTATGAAGATATGGTAATGAGTTATATAGGCCCTGATGGAGACATGGCAACCATTCCTTCCTCATATTCGTCACGTGGCAATGTTGAAATTAAAGAATTAAAATTTGAAACATCCCAAGATTATTTCGACTATGTAAGAAATAATTCTCAAGAGCTGTCCAAAGTAATGTTACAAATGATTAAGTTAACAATAGAAGATCAAGTTTATGAAAATTTAACTCCGTATGAATACATGAGAATAATGGAACAAGATGATGCTTTTGATAGTAACAATGATCCAAATACAGTTATTAATGTTACAATGGAATATGTCTCTTATGATAATATAATCTTTTATGTAGGAGAAGAGACGACAGTTTCAGAAATAAGCAGTTTAACATTTTTAAATACTGAGAATCAAAGTTACGCAAACATAGATCATTTAAATATACCAGCAACTATTGAAAATATCGGCGACGAAACATTCTCCGAATGGGGAAGAAGTATTTATATTTTTACAATAGAAAGTGCTGATGTTTATACTGGTTTAATTTCAACAGAGTCAAATGTTATGGGTGGTTTATTAGGTCGTGCAAAGATCATACGCGTGCCAACTACAATAGTGGGCTCATATGAAAATTCATACTTAAATAATGAAACGCTTTATACCAAAACAACAGATAACGATTATACTGTATTTACATTAAAGTATACAGTAACCTTCAATTCAAATGGTGGAAGCGATGTTGATAGCATACAAGTGCCATATAATACCGCCATCGGCGAACTGCCAGTACCAACTAAAGAGGGCTATGAGTTTGCCGGCTGGTTCACAGATTTAAGCGGCGGAGAAAAAATAACTGAAGATACCGTCATTACAACAAACGTTACATATTACGCAAAATGGAATTTGATTGATTATAATATAACCTTAAATCTCATGGGGGGGGGTTCTGGCGAGTATAAGCAAACTTATACCATCCTTGATTCTAATTTTGATCTCCCTGTGCCGACCAAAGAAGGTCACGAGTTCCTTGGCTGGACGGGCGAAGGAATTGAGGAGCCAACAATTACCGTTACCATCGTTCAAGGGACAACTGGAGATCTTGAATATACGGCAAATTGGGAAATCAATCAATATACATATACTTTCTATAGATATGAAGGCGGCGACATATTAAAACAAGAGACTGTTGACTACGGCAGCGAGATAGTAGCGCCTACCGATGTAATCAGAGCGAGTGACAGCATAAAAGGTATAAACTATACTTTCCTTGCCTGGGATAAGGAAGTTTCAACAATTGGTGCGGGCGATATTGAGTTTTATGCCACTTGGAGCGAAGAAAACTTTAGCACCAACTTGAATTTTGTCTATAGTACGCTTGATGGATACTACATTGTTGACAAGGGTTCTTGTCAAGAGAGCGAAGTAATTGTTCCTTCCTCCTTCACAACACTTGAAAATGGGAAGGCAGGTGTTTGCGAAGTTGCAGCAAACGGCTTTGCTTCTACAAATATGACAAGTATAACTTTCAATGGCCAAATAACAGCAATTGGCGAGGGTGCTTTTGCAAATAGCAGCGTCTTGACCATAGTAAGCGGACTTGATCATTTATATACAATTCCAGCAAATGCATTCTCAGGTTGCAGCGCTCTTACATCTTTTACAATAGGCGAGAACGTAATCATTGTGGGAAGCAATGCCTTCTCGGGCGCAGGTCTTACTAGTATATATATTCCAGCAAGTGTAGTTTCAATTGAAAATGGTGGATTTGAGGGATGTCCAATTGCAAGCTTTAGCGTAAGCGAGGGCAATCGAAATTATGCATCATTTGAAGGCAACTTGTATAATAAAAACTTAACCGAGCTAATTTTATATGCAGCTGGTCAAAGCGCCAGCACATTCTCAGTGCCAAACTTTGTCAGCGCAATAGGAGATTATGCTTTTGGAAACAATAATGATTTGTTAAATAGAAATGCGGCTAGCGTAGGAGCACTTCAAAACATTATCATTCCAACTAATGTCACATCTTTAAAAGACTTTTCATTAAATAACAGCCTTACAGTTTACACAAATTTTTCATCAAAACCTTCAACTTGGAGTGAGGCAAGCATAGCAAACAATACTGTTTACTGGCAAGACGAATGGCAGCTCGTTGAGAATGAGCCTACTTTGACAATTTCTCCAAGCGCCTTCAAAACTGGGGTCTATCAAAATTGGATGAGCTATTTGAGCGATGAAACACTTCTTGTAGATGTAGTCATGCCAGGTTCACATGACGCGGGCACTATGAGCATAACTGCTGAAAACTTGCATACTCAAAGCAGCGGTTTTTATGACCAACTGATTGGCGGTGTGAGATATTTTGACATGAGAGTGGCAGAGTACAAGGGGACTGTCCGCTGTATTCATGCTAATTCTAATGATAGCATAAATGGTACAAATGGAATTGGCGTGCCATTTCAAGAGGTACTTGACGATATCAATAGATTTTTAGAAGACAATCCATATGAAGTGATAATCTTAGATTTCCAGCATCTTTGGAATGATTTTGAAAGCCAAGTTGTGCCTATGATTGAAGCAAGCCTAAGCGGCAAAATGCTTACAAAAGATAAAGCTGCCAATTATTTAAGCTTGACCATGGGACAGCTAAGACAATGGGGCGTCAATATCATCTTGGTAGCTCAAGATGATAGCAAAGAACTTAGAGGCGCAACCATGCCAAACTTTGACCAACATAACTATATGTATAAAAGAACAGAAAATCTTCGAAGCGAATATGATGGCGACACTCATAGATCTAGCGCTAGCGACTTGATTGCAATCTGGCCAAGCTATTTTGACAATTTCACAGAAGATCAATATAACAAAGTATTCGTTCTTCAAACGCAGCTGACAGCAGAGGATAAACCTATCAATCCAGAAAAAAATCTTGTCAATCGAGAGAAGTCCATTAGAAATGAGGCGAACAAGTATTTTAGAGGACTTAAAAACAATGCCACAAATCTTGCCAAAGTCAATGTTATCATGCGCGATTTTGTGGTAGACGACCTTGAGGGCGTGGACAGCGCACAAAGCTGCATACAAAGTGTGATTTTCTTAAATGTATATAAAAATCAAATTAAAGAGACCGAGCTTGAAAGATTTAAACTGTTAATAGATTTTGACACTGTCGACAGCTGGGCGACGGCTTAAAAGGAGGAAGATGATGAAAATAAAAAATAATGTAAAACATTTCAATGTAATTTATGTTCTTGTTGTTTTCTTGCTTTTTGCTTTGATGCCGATTACAATCAGCTCTACCGCTGAAGGAGAATATCAAATCTCAGACGAGCAGACATTAAAAAACTGGTTGCAAGATTCGGGAAGCGTTCAGACCAACAATCCAAACGCGATTCTTACAACTGATATCACCTTAAACTGGGGAGGAGTGGCTCCAGATGGCGTGGGGCAAGGCAGCAGCGCTGTAAACTCGGGCTCTACTTTAGACGGACAAGGACATAATGTTATCATTCAAGGCGGATCTAATGTAATCGGAGATAATGGAAGAAGCGGTGGGCTTGATCTTAAGCATGATAGCAGTCCATACTATGTAGGAATGTTTGTGCAATATATTTATGGGACTATAAAAGGAATTAACTTTTCATTTGCTTCAGATAAAACATTAACTATTGACTATTACAAAAACAAGGGTAATGAACAAATTTTCACAGGAATAATTGCCGGAAGCATTGAAAATGGCAGAGTTGAGGGATGTAATATTACAATTGATAAGAATATAACTTACAATGAAAGGAATGCATACAACGATGTGAACGGTGCAGAAATCAGCGGTTCTGGCTCCAATCATAGCGGAGGTGTGGCAGGTAGAATTGTAGGCTCTACTGTTATCAAAAATGTGAGAATAGTTCAAAATGCAGGCACAACTATTACAATTCATACAAATCACGGCACCAGTAATTTTGATAGATGGGCTTTTATTGCATCAGATAGCTATCGCGATGGTTCGGGAAATGTACCACAAATTATTAATGTGCAAATAGAGCGTTATGGGAATTTGGTTATCAGAGATAATTCGAGTACCTCAAAAGGCAACTATCTATATGGAATAGTAATAGCAGATATGTCGACTTCTTCTGAGAATGATGCAAATCATGCAGTCCATATCAACGGTGTAATTTACAATGGAGTAGCTGATGTTGCGTGGGGAGCGAACGATCAAATTGACTTTGGAAATTATGGTGGACCTGATGGTTTCAGTTATAATTATTTTACTGGCAGATATCCTAATGGAAGCACTATACATAATGAACCAGATAGATTTTCAATCCAAAATGTCTATAGTTATGCAACTTTGACAAGTGAAAGCTCTCTGCAAAATGAAGTGGGCGCTTCTTTAATTCCAAGCGGCTATACTGCAAGTTTCAACGAAAATAGTGAAGGACAAATGATTTTTACCAAAAATAATGCTGGCACAAATGATTACATTTATTCAATTAAACCAGAATCTTCAAGTGTAATAAATACATATTTGCAGCTCTCAAGTAGTGCAGGGGTCAACAAATTCAATGTTGACAGGGCAAACGGTATGGATAATGTAACCATACTTCTTGGTACAAAAGTCGACAATGCAAGCTTTGGGTTCCAGTATAGTGAAGTAACTTATACGGGCGTGGCACAGGGTGCAATATTTGAAGTCAATGATCAAATAATTACAGAAGGTTTTACTGTTAGTTACACAAACAACCTAAATTCAACAGTGACAAATGGTGGATCGCTTGCCACATGTGCTCTAGATCATCCAGATACGCCAGACGGAATTTTCCTTCATTCAACAAGGCAGTATGTCGATAAGGATTCAATTGATTATTTAAATCTTGAAATGACTATCAATCAAGCTCCTCTTACCTTAACTTATACCGGAACTGACATTTATGATAATAACCTCTATATTGATGGACTTGTAAATGGTGAGCTTCTTACAATTGATGGACAAAAATATTCAAACGGAAACTTTAATTTTGATTGCACAAACAATGTTACAAATAAAGTGATCAGTTTCACTGATGGAATTATTAAAACAAATTATAATATATCCTATTCTGGAATTTCAGAGGATAAATTTGTTGTAAATCCAAAAGTGATAGCAGTAGATGAAGGAATTACAATTACAAACGCACAAGACCAGACCATTGCAAACTTTGCAGATAATGTTTTAACAATTTATAGTAAAAGCTATAACACAATCGAGCTAACCTTTGCGCAGGAAGAAGGCTATTTGAATAGAGCAATATTCAACACTAATAATGACACAACATACAACATTGTAAGCTCGCTTGAAGGCACAACTATGAGTTATGTGGTATCACCACAAAATGAAAATGATTTTGCCTTTATTGAAGATTTGACTTTGGATGTTTCACTTACTCGCGTAGCGCTGCGCTTTGAGATTAATGACAAATCTCTTATCAGCTCATTAAAGGTAAACGGAGAAGATGTTTACAAATTTGGCAACTATTTTGCCTTTGATTGTGACTATAACGAAATGGCAACAATCACTGTAACAGCGCCAGAAGGAGACTATACAATAGAATTTTTAGTCAATGATATGCCAGCAAGCTCATCGGATGGCACTTTAACAGTGAACGCAAAGGGCGATGCTAATAATATGATGTATATCAAAATCAATATAACAGCAGCTTAAATAAAGTTAGCTAAGCAAATAATTATAATTATAATTTCAAAAGATTAGTCAAGTTTGTTTTACAAAATCTGCTAAAATACAAATATAATTTTCAAAAATAAAAAAAAGTAGGATTTTCCTACTTTTTTTATTCAATATCGCTCTCCCAAATTCCATGCAAATTGCAAATTGAATATGCCGATATTGCCTTTTCGTCATTTGTTAATAAAAATTCTGCAGTTGGCGAAGCAAGAGGGGAAAGTTCTTTTACATAAAAGCCATTGTCAATTTGTAATATTATGTGAGAGATGTAGTGCTCGGCG
>ENA-ORSK01001716-ORSK01001716.1-human-gut-metagenome-genome-assembly--contig:-NODE-1716-length-16372-cov-2.829687_pt1 | contig 16372 bp, 15 predicted proteins | sample MGYA00242192_ERZ509159 | MGnify/ENA primary metagenome ERZ509159 (study PRJEB26280, sample SAMEA2338663) | human gut metagenome | biome: human gut; feature: human-associated habitat; material: faeces...
GTAAAAAATCCCCATGCGATTACTTCCTCGATAAAATTAAAATTGTTAATTAAATTTCCGGCCGTTGCAACATCAACTTGATATTCTTCTAAAACATCTGCGGTAATTTTAATAGAAGCAAATCCATTTTCACTTACTGTCATATGATTTGCAATATATCCTTGAAACTTAATTTCTCTTAAAGGTCTCGTATATAAAGGCGGATATAAAGTTGTAATATCTAACCCAGTTTTATCGATCAATTCAGCTACCATTCGAAATGTTTTTGGCGTTGTATACTTAAATAGAAAACGATCTGTATCAGACACTAGTCCTAAATACAATTTTTCTGCAATCGACAATGTCAATTTTAATTTTGTCTGAAAAATAAGTTCCATAATCATCTGTGCACAACTGCTTGCTGTATCATCGATCCATTCAATATCACAAAAGCTTTCGATAAATGGATGGTGATCGATTTTAATCGTATATGCGAATTTTTCAGCAAGTGCGCCATCTACTCTTTTTTGATCAGGAGTATCGACAATAATCAATAAAGATTCTGAAGATATTACTTCATCCGAACGATCCAATGTTCCGATATAACGAAATTTACTCGCAGGATATCCCACCGCATAAACTTTCTTTTTTGGAAATGTCTCACGAATAGCATCTCGCAATCCCATTTGACTACCTAACGCATCAGGATCAGGACCTACATGACGTGCAATCACAATTGAATCATATTGCTTGATCTTCTTATATATTTTTTGATAAATAGACGTCTCAAACATAATTTCACTCTTCTCTATATCTCATTTTAAATGATATTATTTTTAGTGTCAAGAAAAGACTTGTATGAAACAAGTCCTTATTTTACTAATTCATAAGTATCTCTTGCAATCATTAATTCCTCATCTGTTGGAATCACATAGCAAGGTACAGTAGAATCCTCTGTTGTAATTAAACGTTCTTCTCCACGTACTTGATTTGCTTCTTCATCTAACTTAATTCCTAAGCAAGCAAGATGATCGATAATTTGCTTTCTCGTATAAGCTGAGTTTTCTCCAAGTCCAGCAGTAAAGACGATCGCATCAGCTCCACCCATCCAAACATAATATTTGGCAATATGTTCAACAACACGTTTTACATACATTTCTTGAGCTAAAATACACTTTTCGTCTCCCTTTTCAATACCATCTTCGATATCTCTTGCATCGCTGTATTTTTCACTAACTCCTAAGAAACCACTCTTCTTATTTAATGCATTATCTACTTCGGCAAGTGTCATGCCAGATTGTTCCATTACATATGGAATCATAGAATAATCGATATCTCCACTACGTGTTCCCATCATGATTCCTGCATTTGGAGTGAATCCCATAGAAGTATCTGCACATTTTCCATCGATGACAGCACTGACACTTCCTCCACTACCAATATGGCAAGTAATTACTTTCGTATTCGTACGACCTAAAATTTCATTCATACGTTGTGAAACATACTTATGACTCGTTCCATGGAATCCGTATTTACGTACTCCATACTTCGTATACCACTCATATGGTACTGGATATAAATATGCGCTAGGTTCCATCGTTTGATGGAAAGCTGTATCGAAAACAGCTGCTGCCTTAGCATTTGGAATCATCTCTTGGAATGCGCGAATTCCGATAATTCCTGCTGGATTGTGAAGAGGTGCAAGCGGAATTAATTTTTCAATTTGAGCGATTACATCTTCATCCACTAATACAGTATGATCAAATTTATCTCCACCATGTACAGCACGGTGACCAATTCCTTTGATCTCATTTAAGTCAGAAACAACACCATGATCTAATAATTCCTGTGTTAAAATCTTAACTGCCTCTTTATGATCTGGAACATTTGCTTCCTTTTTCGTTTTTTCTCCATTGAATTTAATCGTGTAAAAACTTCCATCAATTCCAATTCTTTCAAAAACACCTGCGATCAATACTTTTTCTTCTGGCATTTCATATAATTGGAATTTTAATGAAGAACTTCCACAGTTCACTGATAATATTTTCATACATTTCCTTCTTTCTAAATCTCATACGTTTCCAAAGAAGCAGTATGGGATTGGTATCCAAATAAATTACCATCTTCTGGTAGTCCATTAAAATAATAATATATACATCTTACAATCGCACTATGCGTGACAATCAAAATATTTTTGTCTGGATATTTCGCACGAATCTCATCTAAGAATGAACAGACACGATCATAGACGTGTTTTACACTCTCAGCTTTCTCATACTGACGATTCAAACGAATATTCCAGTATTCAGAAAGATCTCTTCCTTCGTTTTTTACCCCTTGAAATTCTCCGTGATCTCTACTCAACAAGCGGTCATCCAAACAAACTAATAAGTGAGGTGCCGCAAGTTGTAATGTCTCTAACGTTCTTTTTTTAGGAGAACAGTAGGCAAAATCAATATCTAATTTGGAAAGATCACTTCTTCTTTGAAGTGCCTGTAATTTTCCCATCTCATTTAAGGGAATATCTAAATTTCCAATCGATATATCTGCCTTATTTCCATCTGTCTCCCCATGCCTTAACACATATACTTTCAAACGTTATTCGTCCTTTAACTTCATCGTTGGGAACAAGATAACTTCACGAATCGTCTCGCTACCAGTTAGTAACATAACAAGTCGATCGATTCCCATTCCCATTCCGCCAGCTGGCGGCATTCCATATTCCAAGGCTTCTACAAAGTCGATATCCATCTCGTTTGCTTCATCGTTTCCAAGTTCTCTTTCTTTCATTTGGTTTTCAAAACGTTCATATTGATCGATTGGATCATTGAGCTCTGTAAATGCGTTCGCATACTCGCTTCCGCAGATGAAAAGTTCAAAACGTTCTGTAAATCTTGGATCTTTTGGATCTTTCTTAGCAAGTGGACTAATTTCCACTGGATGTCCGTAGACAAATGTCGGATCGACAATCGTCTCTTCCACATACTTTTCAAAGAATGCATTAACGATGTGACCATATCCAAAGTGTTCCTCTACTTCTATCTCGTGTTCACGTGCTAACTTCTTTGCATCTTCTAATGACATATCTTGGAAAAAGTCAACTCCACATACTTCTTTAATTGCATCTACCATATGTACTCTCTTAAACTTAGGAGCAAGAGAAATATGGTGCCCTTTCCAATCAAGTTCATAAGTACCATTGACTTCCATAGCAGCGTTGCTAACGATTCCTTCCGTTAACTCCATCATACCTTCTAAGTCACTATATGCCTTATATACCTCAATCGTCGTAAATTCTGGATTATGATTGCGATCCATTCCTTCGTTACGGAATAGTCTTCCGATTTCGTATACTGCATCCATTCCTCCAACGAGTAATCTCTTTAAAGAAAGCTCTGTTGCAATTCGAAGATACATATCTATATTTAAAGTATTATGATGCGTAACAAATGGTCGAGCTGCAGCACCACCTAAAATCGTTCCCAATACCGGTGTTTCAACTTCAGTATATCCAAGATTATCTAAATAATGTTGAATCGAACGAATAATCTTTGGCCTTGTGAATGCCACTCTTCTCGATTCTTCGTTCATAATAAGATCGACATAACGTCTTCTAAAACGTTCCTCAGTATCCGTTAATCCATGATATTTTTCTGGAAGTGGTCTCAATGCTTTTACTAAATGAATATACTCATTTGCTTTCACACTCAACTCTCCCATATCGGTACGGAATACTGTTCCTTTGATTCCGACAATATCTCCTAAATCTGCTTTTTTAAAGATTTCATAATTTTCTTCTCCGATTACATCTTGACGTACGTAAATTTGAATTTGTCCATACTTATCTTGAATATGCATAAATCCAACTTTTCCTTTTCTACGTCTCGTCATGATACGACCAGCAATCACGACAGGAATTTCAACTTCGTGTAATTCTTCTTTTGTCTTATCTCCGTATTTCTCATAAATTTCTTTCGAGTTACTATCTACATCAAAGCGATGTCCAAATGGATCTAATCCACGTTCTCTCAAGAAATCTAATTTTTCTCTTCGGACGAGTTCTTGTTCTGAAAACTCTCTCATTCTTTCACCTCTATCTTTGTTACATCGACTACATTAGTTTTTGATAAAACATCTTGTAGTGCTTGGTTGTCATGCCTATATAATACCATAAATACACTTGTTATGACTACCCCTAATTGTAGAATTCCTAGAATCAATACAAGGAAAAAATACCCATAGCTTGGTAAGATATAAACGAAGGCTAATGCCCCTAGTAAATAGGCGAGTCCATGAATAATCACATTTCGATATAATAAATCATTCATCGTTAAATGATCATTATCTTTACGTACGATTTTTAATTTTAAAATCTTTTTCCCAATCGTCTGTCCATCCCATATATAAGGTAAGATAGTAAAATATCCTAGGATGAAAAAGGCATTCAATAAACTATATACGACACGTTCCTGATCGAGATCGTGAACGATATTAGCAAACCTTCCTAGATAGGAAAAAAATCCAATTTCATGTTCCACTGCTAACTCCGTAATCGTATTCATTTCTAATTGTAGCATTTTGATATTATTATTTTCAGGAATCAGGAGAGATACGATCCACAGTAAAAGTCCTAAAATCAAAAAATCAATCACATAAGCAATAGCCCTTTTACTAAAACTTGCATTCTTCATATCAAATCCCCTTTCGAAATTCATCTAATATCGTTTTTACATCTTCTTTGGTCGTTGCCTTCATCAACTTTTGCCTTACTTGTGCAGTATGTGGAATCCCTTTTAAATACCATGCCGCATGACTTCGAAGCTCTAAAATTGCTACCTTCTCTGGTTTGATCTCTAATAGATAAGATAGATGTTTCAAAATCATCTCGATCTTTTCATCTACTGTTACTTCTTTCGGTTCCACTCCATTTTCTAAATAGTCGACACACTCTTTGATCAACCATGGATTTCCAAGTGCACCTCGACCGATCATTACAGCATCGCATCCAGTTTCCTCTAGCATTCTTTTCGCATCATAACAACTCGTAATATCTCCATTTCCAATGACAGGAATAGAAACAGCTTCTTTTACTTTTTTGATGATCGACCAATCTGCTTTTCCACTATATCCTTGAGCACGTGTTCTTCCATGAACTGCGATTGCTTTAGCGCCTGCTGCCTCTATTTTTTTTGCAATTTCTACAGCATTGATCGAAGTACTATCCCAACCACTACGAATTTTTACCGTAACAGGAATCGGTACTGCTTTCACGACTGCAGATACAATTTCATATACTTTATCAGGATTTTTCAATAAAGCACTCCCTGCTTGTGCTCTTAAAGCGACCTTTGGAACAGGACATCCCATATTAATATCGATTAAATCTGGTTTCATCGTTTCGTAGATATACTTTGCGGCAGTTACAAAAGAATCGACATCACTTCCAAAAATTTGCTGATTGATTGGACGCTCTTCATCCGACATATAGAGCAAGTCTAACGTTCGCTCATTTTTAAAACTAACAGCTTTATCACTAACCATTTCAGCATAGATAAGCCCGCATCCCATCTCTTTTACAATTCTACGATACGCATTGTTACATATACCTGCCATAGGTGCGAGCACTACCTGGTTTTTAATTTTGACATCTCCTATCTGCCACATAATATCACCTCTTCCATTATAATATAAATCACTTATTTTATCAACGAACTTCGCCTCATACGAAAAGGTAATCGCTTAAGCAATTACCTTCGGTTTATGTATTTGTTCTAACGTACTAGATGTTGGTAATAAATTTCTTACATCCTTCATATCCAAGTTTAACGTAGAGAAGAAATCATATGTAATTTGTGCATCCATTTCAGTTTGAAATAAACGCTTCAAAATCATCTCTGCATCAGGATATGCTTCTATTGTACGATTCATACTCTTTCTTAAATGATAAAGATCGAATGTTCCATCGTAACGTACTGCTTCACCAATCGTATCTTTAATTGCATCGTAAGTATCTGCTGCATCTGCACAATAAGCATAATAATCACGATCTGCTGATAACGTTCTCGTCTTAGCAGCTTTATGCCATAACATAGCAAAGGCAATACGAATTTTTTTCACGTCGTCGACAATTACTTTTCCGTTTGTCTCATTCGTATAAACTCCTTCTTTTACCGTATATTTCTCATAGTAATCTTTTAAGTCAGCAAAATGGAAGTTTTTCGCCATACCTTGCAATCGGAAATTTTTTCTCTTCTTTTTCCATATCGTCGAAAGTGAATTTTTTACTTCAAAATGTTGTTTGATGTATTCCTCTACAATACGTGTACTAATCTCATCATAAAATAAATTATTCAAAATTTCTCTTGGATATAAAGACTTTGGAATTAGTAAAGACGTTCCTAATTTTAATCCTGTAATATCCCAATCACCATTTTGACTTAATTGTTCTGCAACTTTATTCATAAAATATTCATATGTTTGTTTTGAACGACTATTAAATGGTTTCTTATCTTTAGCAATCGATGCATTCGCCCACAAGTTGGCAAATCTTACTTCGTTAATCAACGTACGATCAGTCACCTGTTTTCCATCTTCTGTTCTTACAAATTCATCAATCACAGTATATTCACTAGCTAACTTTTCCAACGAGTGATACTGTTCGGCTAAATCATCAGATTTCATTTTAATACCTTCTTTCGTACTTCCCTTCAAAAGGGGAAAACGTACAATATTATAACATATTTTCACATGCTGTCAAATTTTGAACTCCTATTTAGAAATCCAATACTGTAAAGAAATGACAAAAAAACTGACAAAAGTCAGCTCTTTTTATACTATTTTAAAATCCAACCATTAGGTACTAATCGTTCACCAGTCGCACTATATCCACATGGTTTACTATATGTTTCTCCATTGACAACGAGGCTACTACTGGCGCCTCCATCCATGTTGACAGCATTGTGAACTTTGTATCTCTTTAAGATGCGAATTGCCTCATTCATATCGATTCCAAGGCTATATCCTGGTTGTCTTCCATCGATAACGATAAAAAGAACAATTCCGTCTTTGCGTTGTGCCAAAATAGTACGTGGTGCGATTCCCCAACCACCATTTCCTTTAATTTCAGCAGCTTTTCCATTTACCATTAAAAACGGTCCAAATTCAACAGCATCTACCATTCCATTCGCAATTGCCTGTTCCGGTGTCTCCTTTGTTAAAACAAGCACGTGATCTTTATTAAAGCCTGACAAACCTCCAGTACGCCCTGTAGGATTTCCCTTCCATATCAACTTTCCATCTTTGATGATATTTCCAGTTGCAGCTCCACCATTTCCATACTCGTTTGGATCTAGAAATCCACTCGCATTGATGGCTACTTTCGCTTGGTTTTCTTTAGCAATATCTCTTAGAAAAGATCCTCTTACACCTAATTTGGGTGCGACTGCAAGCTCTATTTTAGAAGGATCATAGATAACAGCCATATATCCCTTATATCCACTTCCACTCAATGGAACGATCTTGTAATCCTGTCCTTCCTCATGTTTTAAGATTTCTTCCTCATATACAGATTCATAAGTACCGGTCTGTTCAAAATCTCCGATAACAATATCGTTAACATTGACACTTTCACCAATTTCCGTCACTGTATTAGACTTTAAAATCTCATCGATCATTTCGTCTGTGTAAAACGTTCGAGCCAAATATTTATGTGTCATTGTCGTCATCGAAGTCGTCACTAGAAGATTTCGAAAATACGAAATTGGTCCATAAGTCAAAAAGAATCCAATAACGATGATAATATCACATAAGATGAGCGCTACTGCGCATTTTGTTTTTTTCTTCTTTTTCATGCTTCACCTACCACATAAGGATCTTGTTCTGTTCCGGTTCCAGATAATACTGCTACAGTTGGAAGCATATTTAATACAGGTCGAATCTGTTTTTTCGTCTTAATTTCATCTAAATATAAACTTCCCTGTTCTGTTATAGTATAAATCATTTCTTCATCGCCAGATCCATTCAATAAAAATACATTCGGAACATCTTCTACGAACAAGTCTCCTACTTGTAACATTCCAATTTTAGCGTTGACTGTATTTTGACTTGTTGTCGCATAATCATAATTGATGTCTCCGTAGTTTCCTATATTCCATGCACCTTCAACAAGATATTCAGGATGTTGTAAAGTGCGATAATAAGTTTGATTTAAATATTGAGCAACAGATTGATACTCTTTCGGGTTATATTGATTTGTCTTACGTGAAAAAATACGTTCCACAGGAACTTGATCCGTCGTAATCACACCATTTAAAGCAAGACGAACCTCATTATTATTTTTTCCAATGATGCGAAACATCTGACCACTATAGCGAACATAACCACCAACGTATGCAGATGCCAAAGAAGCAACCGGATGATTTTCTATTATATATGGTTGTTCTTTGCTTCCATTTCCACCTAATACAGGAAGAGATGCTTTTAATGTAATCGTAGGCCGAACCCCATACATACGAGATTGATTTTCAACTTCGTTCTCATTGAGTCCTCCCTTATTAGAAATAAACCAGTTTCCTGTTTTAGAGGCATTCGATGTCCAAAAATTCGTTCCATTATTTAAGAAACCAGAAAGCCCTCCGCTTCTTTGATAATCTTCCATACTAAATAGTCCAACATAATCACTATCAATCTTCTTTTTACAGCTTAGCTTTTTCACATTCGCAATCGTATCTGTACAAACCTCTGTCGTAACCAAATATTGTTCTGGTTGCCATAACGTTTTTTCAAAAACTCCAGATTGTGGAACTTCAGAGATATTAGCTAACCATTTCCGTGCATAAGAAGTATCATACGCACTATCTTCTCCCCAGGATAACAATGTATACGTATCATCTGTCGTCATTACGATCGCACCATCTTCACGAATTTTAACTACGCGAAATAAATATCCAGAATACGATACATAGTTTGATACATTCTTTCCAGCATAATAGTATTCTTCATCATCCTGATACAAACCATCGCCCTCTACGACAATATTTCGAGGTTGTGTCAGATAATCGTTTAAAGTGACAAGTTCACTTTCTTTTTTATGCTCTAATTGATAATAATGAATCAAACGATATCCATAATAACCCACCAAAAATAAAATAAATAATATATTCACGATAAATATGACTCGATAAAATATCTTCTTCTTTTCTATCATACAACATCACTCAATTTCATACAAAAAGAATATTGCAAATTACTCTATTCTCTTTTAACATTTTATCCTTTTTTATGATACATTTCAAGTAATTTATTTTTATATGACGATTTTGTAACATCAAAAAAAGGACATACGTCCTTTATTGTGTTGTAAATAAACGCATCATCAAATTCGTTAAATTTTGTTGAATTTGTTGTTCTTGTTCTTTTGTAAGTGCATCTACCGAAACGGCATTATCAACATTGATATTCATATTTGTTCCATCCTGAACTGTTGCTGAGCTTGTAGCATTGATACTTAACAAAGTAGTACCTTGATTAGAAAGTTCAAAAGAGAAACTTGATGTTGCTTGATCTTTACTTTCATATTGATTATCAAACACAATCTTTAATAAAGTAGATTCGTCCTCTAACGAGAATGTATAAGTAATTCCTTTATCGCTCGTAACTAACTGTAGATTACCTAAATCTCGATTGTTTCCATCCTTCATAACGGCCGTAAATCCATCTTCATTTTTTACTACTTCTGCTACGAACGTTTCCTTTTCATCGTTCAACATGCGAATAACATCATTTTTTCCAACAGTATAGCGTAATGTCATAATTTGCTCTTTCAAATTATATTGGGCCTTATTATAATCAAAATCATCATAATCTGTCACCCATTCTACAATAGAAAGATCATATTGTACTGCGGAAGACATCAATCCTTTCGTATATGCAGATACTAAAATTTTTGTTTCTTTTGCTTTCGTTTGTTGGATTTTTGGTTCATACGAATTAAACTCTGGATAAAGTGAATTCATAATATCGTTAGCTTTTTTATCAGCTTTCATATCTTCGATCACAGCTGCCATAATTTCACTCGTATTATGGGAATCTAACACCAATGAAATCTTATCTACATTTTGCTTTTTGCCATCGATTGTGACTTCCGTTTTTGTCTTAATAAAATAATCTGATTTTAAATGTTTTTTTACCGCGTCTACGATAAAATTATATAAGTATTTTTGATCCTCAACATCTGTTGATTGATTCATCGTCTCAAATAAATTAAACTCCCCTGTATCGAGATAATAATCATAAATACCTTTTAGTAATACATATCCTTTTTTATTTTGATTTACAAATGTCATGTTGAAAAACTCAGACTGATTTAATGTTGTATTCCAGTCTAATACCATTTCTTCTTTATCTTGATCCACTTGGTAAGTATATTGGTGCTCCATCTTATTTAAATTAGAAATTAACGTTTGATACATTGCATAGGTAGGATCCTGTGATGCCATCATAGCAAAAACATCAGACTTGATAGTAAGATTTGCCTTTCCACTTACCGTATATGATTTTCTTGGCTCTGAAGTGTGTTTTAAAAGTGGTTGATACAAATACTCCAAACGATCTTGCATTTGCGTTGTCGCTCTTACAAACATTGCTTTCTTATCAAAATGAAAATAATAAATAAAAATTCCAAGGACGATACAAATTGCCCCTAATATCGTAATCCAAATAAATTTCTTCTGATGTTTTCCAAAGTCACCAACCTTTTTATTTTGTTCCTTTGGCTCGTTTGATGTAGTTTCAGAAACAGTGTTATTTTCCATTACCTTTGTTTCTTTTTCATCTTCTTGTACTATCTCCTCATGTTGTTCTAATGCTTCTAATCTCTCCTCTTGAATTGCTGACGTCTCTAAGTTAACTAGCGTCACTTTTTCATTCTTTTTTCTCTTCTCACCCATAAGAATACTCCTTTTTCTACAAATTTCGTACACATGCTAGAAGTCACATATACCCTAATACTACTATAATCATTCTATCACATTTCTATCACATTTGAAACAAAAAAATAAACTCCTTTTAAAATGAGTTTATTTCTAATATATGTACCCTTTCACACTTAATCCAAGCGATCCAGCATACTCTTGGACACTACTATATGTTTTAACTCGTGTCATTTCTTTGGCATGTGCGATCGTTGGCCCTGTATTATCTCCACTTCCCCCAACATTTCCTTCAGAAATCGTAATCGACGTGACATTTCCAGCTGCATCATATTTCACATCTTCAACAAACGCGACATGACCATATTGATCTCCAGAACCTAAAACCATAACAGAATGTTTTTTTGGAGTAGAACTAATATGATTAGGATCTGCTTTAGAAAGCCATGTACCAGCATGTCCATTCTCAACAGGAGTTACACCATGTGTCTGATAATATCTTCTAGACGCAAACCATGTGCATTGTCCCACCAAGTTTCCTCCTCCGTAAAAATTAGAAATTTGATTATTCCATTCATCAAGAGAAGCAATAGGATAATTTGTACTATTGATACCAATTGTACCATCTGGCATCCATTGAATCAGTTGATTGTCTGCTTCTGGTCTTAATTGTAGCTTCATTCTATTAACTTCTTTTAAATCTGTAAATCCATAATAATCGTTCCATACCATCTTAGCAAGGTATACGGCTAAAGTTTCGTAATTGATTCGTACTGTACCATCATTTCCTAATATATAAAGAGGAAAACCAAATTTCTCAGAAAATTCTTTTTCCTTTCCATAATATTGTTCTAAAATTTGTTTAATACTTCCCTCGTATAATGAAAAATTATCTTGAATTTGCTTAATAAAAGCTTCCTTTTCTGCATCCGTCGCATTTTGAAAAGAAGAATTCAATAACTTTTCAATAAACTGGTTACTATGAATCGTGCTGCTTATTTTAGAAAGTTCTGTTTCTATCCCCTTTGTACCATGAATTCCATCAGATAAAAAAATGTATTCATTTCCTAAAGAATCGATCACCTTACCAGATACAGCCTGATGTTCATAGTTTGTATACGAAGGATTGTCAAATATAATCTGAGTGCCATTTTTTAATTTAATGACATTTCCGTTATAAGATTCTATCATATCAACTGTCACACTACCTATATTGGCATTCTTTAAAGCCTCGACAGCTTTGGCCTCAGGCGTTGTCAATAAATCCAAATTTAAGAAAATTTCATCCACTTCTTTTTTATCTTTTTGCTTGTCAACTGCGCGTACATAGATATGATTTGTTGATTTTACATTCGCATTATAATTTAAATTAACATTTCCAGATAAAGATGTTTTTATTTTGTCAGCCATATTTTAACCTCCTTACAAATTTTTAGAAATCGTTGGTATTATCTCATACATGAGTCTTTGTCTTATATCTTGTTCTAACCCTTGAATCGTCTCAAATTGATCATCAAAAGCAATATGTTGATCGATAACAGCATTCTTCTCCACTTGACTTCTCGTTAATTGATGTTGATCATCTAGTAAATCAAGATGTTTCTCTAGTTGTTTCATTTGTTTTAAAAGCCACTGATACTTTTGCTTGCGTTCTAATTCCTCACTATTCACCTTACATCATATCTCCTAACTTGTGTTCGACTTTTGTTTTCGTTTCTCTATACCCAGTTAAAGTTTTTTCCATAACTGATATACCATAATTTTGATTTTTTTGAATCGTCTTGAACTTCGAAATAAATTCATCACTTATTGTTTCTAACAAAGATGTAGAATTTGTCTTATAATAATCAGTTAATTCTCTTAACAATTTTGAAGTTGTATCAAAAACAATAGATTCTTCTTTGTGATACATCTTTAATTTTCCAATTGCTGTTTCTAATTTTACTTCGTCTACAAATTGATTCATACTAATATTCCTCTTCCGTTTCTAATATTTTTTGTACTTGAAACTTCGAAATTTTCTTGTTTATATTATTCTCAATTTCCTGTATCTTATCAAATAGAATTATAAATTGTTCTTTTACTTCTTCTACTTCACGGTATAATATTGAAAGTTGAGACTTCTCTTTCACAATAAGTGAGGCTTCCAAAGGATAAACATCAAGAGGGACACTTTGACATATGTTAAGGCATCGTTGAACTTGTTCTAAATATTGATCAAAATATTTCACTACACTATTCTTTTCTTGTAACTGCACTCGAATGCGGTTCCCTATTTCTTCATAATTCGTAATTATTTCACGATAGATATCTCTCAATACTTTCAATTCATCAACTGATTGCTTCACTTGATTCTTTTCAATATACATCATCTCAAAAAATTTCTTTGATCGCTCATCATTCCAAAAAAAAGAAGAAGAAGAAACTACATGATAAAAATTCATATAAATTTCTTCATATTCTTCTATTGCATGATCTAATTGTAATACCGTCGTTTTTAACTTATCAATATGAATTTCCATATTACCACCTGGTATTTCCTATATTATATTATCCTTCAGAAGAAAATGCTTGTGATACTTTTCCTTCTGTATCAGAGTAACTTTCAACTGTATTGTTGATTGCAGTTTTTGATTGATTTGAAATTTCTTGAGTTGCATTATCAATTTTGGTTTTAATCACTCCAAGTGAATTGATTAAGTTACTTGCTTGATTTCCGCCAATAAATCCACAATTTTGTACTGCTTGTTGTGCGCTAGTCAGTGCTGATTTTGCAGAATCCGCGATAGAAGTCAATTGATTTGCTACTGTCGTTGCAGAAGATAAATCAATTCCCCTCACTCCACCAATGTTTTCACGAATCACACTCGTATCCATCGTCTTAGTAATTGCAGAAAATGATTGTGGCGAATAAGACGAGTCAGTCTGCATTGCCCATGCTTGTCCAGCACTATTCATAGATGCAACCACACTTTCAAAAATTGAATTTGAACTCATAATTAAATTGTCGATTGCAGGTTTAAACGAATTATTAAAGAACGTTTGCGCTTGATTACAAGCCCATTTATCTGCCATCCCATTTACAAAACGATTCTGCATATCATCTCCTAATGCGTGAATCAAATTTTCATATGCTGCTTTTACAGAGTTGATAGATGAATTTACTACATCAGGATTAAATCCAGTTAATGCCATATTCATTCCTCCCTTCGATAGTATCCTATCTAATTTTATGGTAATATAACTCCTTTTAAATGTCAATCGTCATTGACATTTGTTTACATTAGCTGTTGATAAGAAACTAGAAATAATTCAGTTCCATTTCGAATATCAGTATCCAGAACTAATTCGTTGTTTTTATATACCCTACCACTATCTTTATTTAAAAGGGCATATTGAAGCTGTTCAGGTAGAGAAAAACTACTCAAGTCAGAAACAGATTTAGATAGCAATATTTTTAATCTCCAAACCACCTCATTGACGGGAATAAATACGTCAAAGCTTTGATTTAGCTCTGGAACAGTTAATCGAATCAATACTTTATTTTTCATCTTCTTCACCTACTTCATCCGACGTGAGAAAATCAATCCACTTACATAAAGTTGCTAATCCATCATCGACAAAATATCCCATATCGTTTTTATAATTTGCCGTCATCTCACGAGTTACATTTGATAAATGCAATAATCCCTGATCTGAAATACCTCTGCCGATCCATACCCCTTGATTTACATTAAAGATACTTGTAAACCATGGTTCAAATACATATTTTTTTATTTTTGTTGCGGCGTCGGCAATAATCACAGATACATTTTCGTATTCTCTTAACTTTTGTGCAAAAGTAGAAAGACGACTGGTATCATTTATCTTTGACACCCACTTATCAAAATCGTATATGAAGATCACCAACTGTGGTTTAGTTTCTAATTTGCTAGATTGTTCCAAAGAGGCAATGAGTTCCTCTAACATCTCATTGAAACTCTGATGATAATATTGATAAAAACACTTGCTATAGTTCATTAAGCTAGCAGTAGGATCCCAAAGCATAGTATGAACACCTTTCATTTGCTCTAAAATCATAGACAAGCTACAGATAAAATGCATTGTGTTTTCTAACTTCAACGACGTTACAATGTTTCCTAAATTACTTAAATAATCGACATAACAAACTTGCAAATCACTTTTCATAATACCAATCGGAACACGGTGAATATTCGTAATATATTCTTGAATATCCGTTAGAGTAATCACATCTGGAAGCGTTGGAATTCGTTTCGCTACTACTTCGTTTTTTGTCTTCTGTTCTTCTAAAAATTCCATAAGTTTTACATGACGATTCTCTTCTGCATTAAAGACATTCGCTACTTGAAATTCGTGAATGCCATCTATATTTAATAACCCTCTTCCAATGACATCCCGTGGTGTCACTCGTGTTCTTTGGCTGAAAATTGAAGTATACTCATCACTATCTTTTACATGGAAAGCGTAAAGATTCTTACAATTTTGCGCAATTTTACTTGGAAGAGAGTTAACTGAATTCACTGTGAAAATAAATACAATTCCATACCGTTCTGAATCACGCACTAATTCTGGTAATAATTCATAAATATCAGGATGATTCTCATAGATAGAGTCAAAATTATTGATAATGATTGCCTGTATTGGTACATCTTCTTTTTTAGCATCTAAATAATTACGATAATCTCCACCATAGTCACGTAAAATACGCTTTCGATCTTGAATTTCTTCACGAAGCATTTTCAGTAAGTTATAGTATTTTTCATCTTCTGATGCGAATACAATTCCTCCTACATGAGGAGATGAAAGGTAATTTCTCATCGATTCAGATCCATAGTCAATCATATAAAATTGAACTTTTGATGAAGAATAATGCTTCATTGTAGAATATAACAGTGTATTTAAGAATAACTCTCTTTCCATTCCATCTGTACCATAGATAATAGTATTTCCATCTTTTAAATAATCATATATAACAACACCTTGTTTTTGTTGCTCTGGAGCATCATATTCTCCAATAACTGCACGTGGTACATCGAGAGAAAACTCTACATGGTATTTCCTACTCAAATCCTCCTCTAAGATAAAATCAGAAATATTTTCCAGCCATAGTTTTCTAGCGTGTTTATTTACTTGATTAGCTACTGATATCACCACATTTAAAATTGCAGTCAATTGATCTCCCATCGCTTGTTTTACGACTCCACTAGAAATTTGAGCAGTCTTAATATCATTCCCGCTTTCATCTATAAAATCAACACTATGATCAATATGTTTGATAATACGCTCGGAAGGATAATATTTATCTCCACACCAAGCAGATTGTCCTAATGCAAAAAACTCATTATATCCAACCTCTAAATAAAATCTTCCCGTCTGTCTCAAGTAAGCAGCATCTGGAACTTTCAAAACCTCTTTACTATCAGATTCATCTTGAACTTTTAAGC
>ENA-ORSK01001744-ORSK01001744.1-human-gut-metagenome-genome-assembly--contig:-NODE-1744-length-16094-cov-6.590062_pt1 | contig 16094 bp, 19 predicted proteins | sample MGYA00242192_ERZ509159 | MGnify/ENA primary metagenome ERZ509159 (study PRJEB26280, sample SAMEA2338663) | human gut metagenome | biome: human gut; feature: human-associated habitat; material: faeces...
CCCGGCTGCCCACATAGTAGCCGCTCTGCCGGCCGATCTTCACCTGGATGATATCCAGGCCAAAGCAGCGCAGAGCCTCTACGTCGTCATAGATGCTCTTGCGTTCAGCCGGGATCCCCTCCCCGCTGAGGAAATCTATTATCTGCTGCACCGTCACCGGGTGCGCCTCGTCAGAGCTGCGCAGCAAATAGCGCATAACATAGAGCAGCTTCAGCTTTTGGGATGACTCTCGCGGCATATGCTCTCCCCTCCATTCCTTCTGCCGTTTATTATACCGCACGGCCGCTGCACTGTAAATATAAATCCAACCGGCCGAATAGATCAAAAAGCCGGGCAGCCGGTGTTCGCTCCGGCTGCCCGGCTTTTCCGGGTGTGATTCCCCTCTCCGGTTCGGCGGAAAATCTGCCCGCTCACAGGGTCAGTCTGCCCATCTCCATGCCGTCCACTGTGAAGGAAAACAGCGTTTCCTTGGGCACGGCGGCAAAATAACCGCTGCGCCGGTATGCCTCGGCATAGTTCTTTTCGATGAGCTCCAGGGTGTTCTTCAGCTGCATCATGGCCGCCACCTCATGCTTGCAGCTCCCGCCGCAGAAGCATGAACAGGTCAGGCCGCTGACCTCGCCGCCGCAGTAAGTGAAGTTCACCTCATAGGCCCGGCTCCCCTCCACAATAGCCCGGCCCTTGGTCCCGTCCACACAGAGATACCGGACCATATCCTTCACAAAGTATGCAAGGCCCCGCTCCACCGCCGGGTTGGGCGCCTTCATTGCTTTCAGATCACTGAGGGGGAAGGAGGTCTCATCCTGCCCGCTGGCGTACTCGTCCTCGGGCTTGTCGGGGGCCATGAACCAGAGCGCCGCCTTTTCCGCGGGGATGGCCGCCCGGTCAAAGGTGACAAAGTGGGATCCGGCCACATAAAACTCCCCGTGGACCGCAGTATCCGCTACGGCGATGACACGTTTGTAATCAGCAAGCTTGATACGGAAATTGTAGCTGACCTCTACCACCCGGCCGCGCACGCCCTCCAGCTTGCCCTCCACATAGACCAGATCTCCCTCATGAAGGTCGAAGCGATCATTGTAATACGTCCAGGACCTGTCCCGGCTCTCAAAATACACCTGCACCACAGACGGATGGGGCGCATCCGTGTGCTGCCGCTCCTGGTACACAGATTCTTCACACCGCGTCCGCTTATGATCCGCAGTAAAACCGATCTTAAATGCCATTGCCTATCCCTCCTATTTTCTCCTTGGTCTGTAATTTTTGTATCTACAGTTATTTTACAGAGCCATCTGTCCCATAAACCGGACTTGATATAAGAAAAAGCGCCCTCTGCGAAAAAATCGCAGAGGGCGCTTTAGTCAGATCTTATCGGGGCCGGATCACCGTACAAAGTGCGTATGTACGCGCTCTTCCTTTTTGGGCAGGCCGAACTTTTCCTTGCCCAGGGCAATACTCTTCATAAGGAAGGTCATGTTTCGGGCCAGGGTCCGCATGGTCTGCCTGCCTTCCCCATCCTCCAGGGCATCTCCCGGCTCAAGGCCGTGAATGGAGTTCCAATACTGGCTGGACGCCACCGGCATGCCGTTGATGGTGAAATACTTGTTCAGCTCGTCAAAGGTGGCCGAGCAGCCGCCGCGGCGGGCGCACACCACGCTTGCGCCGACCTTCATGGTCTTGTCAAAGCCGGTGCTGTAAAAAAGGCGGTCCAGCACGGCGATGAGGGTGGCGTTGGCAGAGGCAAAATACACAGGACTTGCGACAACAAAGCCATCCGCCTCCTTCAGCTTGGCGGCCAGCGCATTGACCACATCGTCAAACACGCACTTACCCGTCACCTTGCACCGACCGCAGGCGTTGCAGCCCCGAACCGGCTGATTGCCCACCTGCACCAGCTCCGTCTCCACGCCTTCCTCAGCAAAGACGCTGCACATTTCCTCCAGCGCCGCGGCGGTGTTGCCGTTGACCCTGGGACTTCCGTTGAGCATCAAAACCTTCATGGGATGTTTTCCTTCCTTTCAGACATATTTGCCGCAGCCGCAGAGCGCAGGCTTTACCGCTGCATAGGTTGCCTTAAATATCGGAAACCTGAGCGAATTCCGCATCGGCTGCATCGTCATGGGTGACCTTGCGGATCATATTCAAAAAACCGTCCGAAAGGTCACTGGCAAAAAACTTGCGAACTCCGGCGGCATCCTGCGGGGCGCAGAGATCATTCTCTTTAAGCACGCGAATGACCTCCTCCACCACAATTCTTGATGGATTTACGAAATTCACCGTCGGATAAAGCTCTCCGATGGTCTCTTGAATAAAGGGATAGTGTGTACAGCCCAGGACCAGGTTCTCCACCGAGTTGGACTCAATAAAGCTGTCCAGATAGTAGTGGGCAACGGTCTCGATCACCTTTCCCTCCCAAAATCCGTTTTCGATCAGCGGAACAAAAACCGGGCATGCTTTGGAGCAGGAGTCAATCCCGCGAGCCTGCAGCTGGCGCTTATAAACGCCGCTTTTGATGGTGGCGTGGGTCGCGATTATCCCCACATTCTTCAGCCTATTTTCGGCAATGTGCTGCACGGTCGGCTCGATGATACTGATGATGGGGATGGATGGAAATTTCTCGCGGAGGATATCCGTACACAAGGCGCTGACGGTATTGCAGGCGATGAGGATCATCTTCACATCCTGATGCGCCAGAAACTCCACAATCTGGATAGCAAACCGTATGATTGTGTCCCGGGCCTTGTCGCCATAAGGCGTTCGGGCTGTGTCGCCGAAATAAACCACATTTTCGTTAGGCATCCGCTTACAGATTGTTTTTATACAGCTTAGGCCTCCCAATCCGGAGTCAAATACGCCAATAGGGCGTGTATCGGACATCGCTATTCCCCCCTCCATCAAGTTTTATGCTTATTCATCTGTTTGGTTTTCCGCAGATGCCGCTCCTAAGAGTTCCTATTTCTTAGGAGCAAAACGAGCTTGCCGCATTATATTCTTTAACATGGAGCTTTAACGCAATGGGTAGCATTTTTTCTACGATATTATATCCCGTGCCGTGGGAAATGTCAATGAAGGCAGCGTCTTCATTTGCGTCGGATGCTCTGGGATTTCCTTCAGCAGACCGCTCCACAGGGTTCAGGCAAAAGAAAGCGCAAAAGCAGCCTTCCATCCCTTGTCGATCTGCGATTTTTGGTAGACAATCGGAGTGCCGGATGCTAAAATGTTCTCAAAGCAGTATTTTGGGCGGCAAGCTGTTCGCCGATATCGCCGAGTACATCGACGACCACTATGTGGACGCCCACACCGACACTCGCCGGGAGCGTCTGCGCGGGAGCTTTGACCTGCAAAGCCAGCCGCTGAGCGTCTACGAAGATGCCGCACCGCAGTACGCCTCAGCTTCCGTGGCCTCAGGCAACCTGGACGATCTGCTGGCGCATCTGGACGCCGGATTCTCGGAGAAGCTGCTGAAGCTCATTGACCGCAGCGGCAAAAAGGATTCTGAAATCTACAAAAAGGCCAATGTGGACCGCAAGCTGTTCTCCAAAATCCGCAACAATCCGGACTATAAGCCCTCCAAGTCCACGGCCATCGCCTTTGCCATCGCCCTGGAGCTGAACCTGGACGAGACCCGCGACCTCATCGCCCGGGCGGGCTATGCCCTCAGTGCCAGCAGCAAATTCGATGTGATCATCGAGTATTTTATCGGGCGGAAAAAGTATGATATTTTTGAAATAAACGAGGCGCTGTTTGCGTTCGACCAGAGTCTGTTGGGGGCGTGAGGAAAATATATTTTTATAACGAGGAGCGTAACACCATGACTTTTATCTGCTACCCTAAATGCACCACCTGCCAGAAAGCGCAGAAGTGGCTGGACGAGAACGGCATTTCTTATACATTCCGAGACATCAAAATGGAAAATCCTACTTATGAGGAGCTGTCTGCGTGGCATCGGCGCAGCGGGCTGCCGCTCAAGAAATTTTTCAACACCAGCGGTCTCCTCTATAAGTCCATGGCGCTGAAGGATAAACTCCCCACTATGAGCGAGGACGAGATGCTGAAGCTCCTCGCCACAGACGGCATGCTGGTCAAGCGCCCGCTGCTGGTGGGCAATGACTTCGTGCTGGTGGGCTTCAAAGAAGCCGAGTGGGAGAGCCATCTAAAAAAATAACGAAGAGGTGAAACACCATGGATGTGCAACGAGCGAAAGAACTGCTAACCATTTTAGCAGACGGCACTGACCCTTTGACCGGCGAGGTCTTGCCGGACGACCATGTATGCAACAAAGGCGAGATCGTTCGCGCACTGAACTGCGCCGTGGAAGCACTTTCTCGCAAGCGGAAAAAGCCGCTGCCGGAGAACAACGGAAAGCCGTGGACAGAGGAACTGGATCAAGAGCTGTGCCGTTTGTTCGACGAAGGCATGAAGAAGAAAGACCTCTGCGCACACTTTGGCCGCACGCCCGGCGCAATCGAGTCCCGCCTGCAGCGGCTGGGGAAAATGTAAAAAATGTCGCCCCACAGGCGACCAAACCCTCCTTCGGCTGCGCTACAATGAGAGCGTGGTCATCCACGACCGCCTGCCCCTTGCCAAGGTGCCGCTCATGACGAAAAAGGAGTATTTCACCCGGGGCTGCACGGCGCTGCTGGACGCCGTAGGTGGGGCCATCCACCACATTGGGAACATCCACAAGTACGCCCGCCGGGAGGATGTGCCGGAAAAGACGCTGTTCATCATCACCACTGACGGCTGCGAAAACGCCAGCCACCGCTACAGCTATGAGACGGTACACAGAATGATTGAGCGGCAGAAAACAAAATACGGCTGGGAGTTCCTGTTTCTCGGTGCAAACATTGACGCAGCAAAGGAAGCGGCCCGCTTCGGCATCGCCGCTGAGCGCGCAGTAAACTATAAATGCGACGAGATGGGCACAGCGCTCAACTACGATGTGATCAGCGAAGCGATCTGCACCGTTCGCGCCAAAAAAACACTCAGCGCTGGCTGGAAACGCCGCATCGATGCGGATGTGCAGAAGCGCGGGCGGTAACGAGAGTATCCAGAGCAATTTGGGACAATCAATGTCCCTATAAAAGTACATTTGTCATCCGCATATTGACATGAAATCGCTTTTTTGTTACCATAGCGTCAGATGATATGGAGCGCGTATGCCCCTGTCAGCTGACGCTATGCACAATTATGGCCCCAGACGGGGTATATTGTTTGGAAAGCAGTTAGTTTTATCTAACTATCTGCTTGCAGCCGCAGGTTAGAGCGGTTTAACAGCATTTCAGAGGTGTGAACCATGCAGATTTTGGAGCACGGCCAGGAGCAGGAACAGACGCTGCTGTTTTTTCCCTGCACAGCGGAACCCGTTTGGGCATTCACGGACACCATTGCGCTGCTTTCCCAAAAGTGGCACGTTTTTCAGGTGGTATTCGACGGGCACCAGCCGGAGTATCCGGGAGATTTCACCTCCGTGGAGCAGACCGTGGATGAAGTAACTGCGTATTTAAAAAACCACGGTGTTGTCCGGCTGGACGCGGCCTACGGCTGCTCTCTGGGCGGCGCGTGCCTGACCCGCTTTCTGGCGTTGGTCGAGATTCCCGTTGACCGGGCGATCATCGACGGTGGAATCACGCCCTACCAGCTTCCATATCCAGTACGAAAGCTGATATTGGCCCGCGATATCCTGTCCTTCAAACTCGTAGCAAACAGCCGTAAAATTCTGGAGGCGGCATTCCCTCCGGAACGTTTTACCCTTCCCGGACATGACCCCGTGAAGGAGTATTACACCATGGAAGTGTATCTCAAAACCTACTCCGACCGGACGATCCACAATTTTTCAGGAAGCTGATGTATAAAGCATTTCTGCGGGCAAAGTCGGCCTGTGACAAATGGCACGACTATGAGATGGACGTCGCACCTCTCGACCCGGACAAGCCGATCTACTACGAATTCACAGCCTGCCCGGCGGCGGAGTTTGCCATCAAGCACGGTCTTACCGACATCATGCCCGCCCTGTGCAACGTGGATTTTGCGTCCATGGAGTTGATCCACGCAAAACTGGTGCGCACCACCACCTGTGCGAACGGCTGCAAATGCGACTATACGATCTGCGGCGACAAAGACCCGTATCTGAACAAGCATCCCGAATACCGCGACGAGGCAGGATACAGAAGGAACAAATAGGCCTGGAGGCAGCTATATGCAGACATTTCTCGGAATTTTAATCCCGTTTCTCGGAACGACGGCCGGAGCGGCCTGTGTGTTCTTCATGAAAAAATCGCTCGGTGATCTGGTTCAACGCTCCCTTGCAGGCTTTGCCGCAGGCGTAATGGTGGCCGCCTCAATCTGGAGCCTGTTGATTCCGGCGATCGAGCAATCCGCAGCAATGGGAACGTTTGCTTTCTTCCCGGCACTCCTCGGCTTCTGGCTTGGCGTGCTGTTTCTGCTTGCGCTTGACCATCTGATTCCGCATCTGCATGTCGGCAGTGAGCAGGCAGAGGGCCCCAAAAGCAGGCTTGCACGCACGACCATGATGGTGCTGGCCGTCACGCTGCACAACATCCCGGAAGGCATGGCGGTCGGCGTAATGTACGCGGGTTTTCTTGCGGGAAGCACGCAAATCACAGCAGCAAGCGCACTTGCCTTATCGATTGGAATTGCGATTCAGAACTTTCCGGAGGGCGCGATCATCTCCATGCCGCTTCGCGCCGAGGGTCAAAGGAAGGGTAACGCCTTTCTCGGCGGCGTGCTTTCCGGCGTTGTAGAGCCGATTGGTGCCGTACTGACAATCATTGCTACCCAGTTCATTGTTCCCGCGCTGCCATATCTGCTGAGTTTTGCTGCCGGCGCCATGCTTTATGTGGTCGTAGAAGAATTGATTCCCGAAATGTCACAGGGGCAGCATTCCAATCTCGGCACGGTATTCTTTGCCGCCGGGTTCAGCATTATGATGGTTTTAGACGTGGCCTTGGGATAACGACATGGGAAAAGAGAGGTTTTTGACATGAAAAGAGTTTATGCAAACTCCCAATACGCAAAGCCGTGTGAGCGGTATTGCCGGGAGGTTTACCCGGATGAAGCCGAACAGATCTTCAAAAAAAGCCGAGGCGTATTATCTCAAGTTCATGAAAGATATGCCCGACCTCGGCGAAAACATGATGGCGAAGAATATGCTGGACTGGTTTACGATCCTCGCCTTTTGTGAGGCAAGTGACCATCGCATGGATGGTGAAACGCTGCTTGAAATCAAGCGCCGTTCGGTTGAAAAGATGAAGTTCCTTGGAAAGCTTATAGACGGGAATAAACAGAAATGGCCGTGCTGTGACTATTTTATTACAGGAAATAACGAGTGATAGATTGATGCCATCGATGAGACTTATGTATTCTGCATAAGCGGATGAAGTAGGAAATGGTGCTGCGATTGCTGCACCGCTATCAAGAAACTATCAGAGTTTGTGAGGATGATGGGAATGAAATGCGCGCTTGCAGCTGCCGGTTTTATCAATGGAGACATCGAATATAACAAGGCGGTTCTTGCCGATACACTTGGAAAATGTGCAGGCAAGGCAGATGCCGTGATCTTTGGAGAAGCCTTTCTTCAGGGCTTTGACAGTCTCAATTTTACAGCCGGACATGACATGGCGGTTGCTGTTTCCCGTGAGGGCCGTGTGATACACGAACTGTGCCAGCTGGCAAAAGAGCACGCCATTGCGATATCCTTCGGCTTCCTCGAGCAGGACTGCGGCGCGTTTTTCAGTTCCCAGCTGACCATCGATCAAACCGGCCGGATACTCGATTTATACCGCAGAGTATCTCTGGGCTGGAAGGAGCCGTCTGCGGGGAAGGAATACCGGGAGGGCAGCGGATTTCACACGTTTGACTTTCTCGGCAAAAAGGCCGCTGTCGGGTTGTGCGGCGACTTCTGGTATGAAGAAACTATGCGTTCTGTTTTATGAAATCTGCAATTCAAATTTCAAACCGCTTTCATCAGGAAACGAAGTCAATCACATGACAGATAAAATACAAACCGCTTACGAAGCGTCCAAAAACATCTATGACGATGTTCTCACGCAGGGGAATTTATTCAGCAGATTATACATCCGGCTGTTCTGGAGCGGCACGGACGACCGGAAGATTGCGCGAAAGGTCCTGTCCTATATTCCAGGCGATTTTTCGGGCACGCTTCTCGATGTTCCGGTCGGAACATCTGTGTTCACGGAACGCAAATGGGCGCGGCTGAAAAACGCGCGCATTACCTGTCTGGATTACAGCATAGATATGCTGGCGCAGGCCGAGAAGCGGCTGCGCGGCTATTCGCATATTCAGTGCGTACAGGGCGATGTGGGGAAGCTGCAAATGGCCGGCGAAGCCTTTGATCTCGTCGTCAGCATGAACGGCTTCCACGCGTTCCCCGACAAGCAGAAAGCGTTTGGTGAAACATGGCGCGTTCTGAAGCCCGGCGGCACGTTCATCGCCTGCTTCTATATCTGGGGAAAGTCCAGACGGACGGACTGGCTGGTAAAAACATTCCCGCAAAAAAGGGCTGGTTCTCCCCGCCGTTCCAGACGGAGGACGAACTGCGGGCAATTTTGCAGAGCCTGTACCGGGAAACCGACGTTCACACTGACGGGTCGATGGTGTATTTTCGCTGCGTGAAGTGATGCTTGCCACCACGGGGCAAATCTAGATTTACAGGTATGTAAAATGAAGAAAATCATCGTGATTGGCTGCGGCGGATTAGCGGTCTATCGGCTTCCGTAAAACGGATTTAATCGTAATACAGCCGCCCGAAGCGATTCGGACGAAACCAGAAATAATCTATGAGGCCATGTATGATTGATAAAATGCTGATTCGTGGCGCAAAAGTCCACAACCTTAAAAACATTGATGTAGATATTCCGCTGGGTAAAATTGTGGGAATTGCGGGTGTGTCCGGCTCCGGCAAATCCTCGCTGGCGCTGGGCGTGCTGTATGCGGAAGGGTCGCGCCGGTATCTCGAAGCGCTCTCCACCTATACCCGCCGCAGAATGACGCAGGCGTCCAAAGCCAGCGTGGACGAGGTGCTGTATGTCCCCGCCGCACTGGCGCTGCATCAGCGTCCCGGCGTGCCGGGTATCCGCAGCACGTTCGGCACAGGCACAGAGTTACTCAACAGTCTGCGGCTGATGTTCTCGCGTCTATCCAGCCACCGCTGCCCGAACGGGCATTATCTCTCCCCTTCCCTTCTGGTCGCAGCCGGAAAAGAGTTGGTCTGCCCGGCGTGCGGCGCACATTTTTATGCACCGTCGGCTGAGGAGTTGGCGTTCAATTCGCAGGGCGCGTGCGCAAAATGTGGCGGAACGGGAATGGTACACACCGTAGATATGGCGTCGCTGGTGCCGGATGATACGCTGACCATCGACGAGGGAGCCGTCGCCCCGTGGAACAGCCTGATGTGGTCGCTCATGACGGACATCTGCCGTGAAATGGGCGTGCGGACAAATATCCCGTTCCGGGATTTGACCGAGCAGGAAAAGGACATCGTATTCCACGGTCCGGCGGAGAAAAAGCACATTTTCTATCACAATCAAAATACCGGTCAGGCCGGAGATCTGGATTTTACCTATTTTAACGCCGTTTACACCGTCGAAAACGCGCTTTCCAAAGTCAAGGATGAGAAGGGCATGAAGCGCGTGGAAAAATTTCTGAAAGAGGATATCTGCCCGGATTGCCACGGTACGCGGCTGTCCAGCGCTGCCCATGCGCCGAAGCTGCGAGAGATTTCGCTGGATGAAGCCTGCACGATGACACTGTCACAGCTGGTAGAGTGGGTACGGGGTGTTCCCGGCAGTCTGCCGGAGGAAATGCGCCCGATGGCCGAAAGCATCTGCGAGGCATTCCAGAGCCCCGCCAAACGGCTGATGGATCTGGGACTGGGCTACCTGACGCTTGACCGCTCCGCGTCCACGCTCTCCACCGGCGAGCGCCAGCGGATGCAGCTGGCCCGCGCTGTCCGCAATCGGACAACCGGCGTTCTGTATGTGCTGGACGAGCCGTCCATCGGTCTGCACCCGTCCAATATTGTAGGCCTGACCGGGGTAATGCACGATTTAGTTGCAGACGGCAATTCCGTGATTCTGGTTGACCACGACACGCAGATTTTGAAGGAAGCCGACTGGATTATCGAAATGGGGCCGGAGGCGGGCGCAAAGGGCGGGCATGTGATTGCCGATGGGACAATTCCCACCATAGAAGAAACCCCGGCCTCGCAGATCGGGCCGTTTCTTTCCGGCAAAGCCGAAACGAGGCTGCGCACCTGTGCCGCAAAGGACGCGCTGTTTGCAAGCGGCACGATTCATCTGTCCACCTCCCAAATTCACATGGTCAAACCGCTTGAGGTCAATATTCCGAAAGGACGGCTGACGGTTGTAACAGGCGTATCGGGTTCTGGCAAGACCACGATGATATTGGAAAGCCTCGTTCCCGCACTGGACGCTAATATCAACGGCAGTTCCCTGCCCGCACATATCCGTGCAATCAAAGCTGATGGTATCGCGCACGTCAAACTCATTGACGCAACACCCATTGGTATCAACGTCCGCTCAACGGTCGCCACCTACGCGGGTGTGCATGATGAACTGCGCAAACTCTATGCAAAATCCACTGACGCAAAAGAAAAGCGTTATAAGGCAAGCGATTTTTCCTACAACACCGGCTCACTCCGCTGCCCCGGCTGCGACGGAACGGGCGTAGTAAGCCTCGACGTGCAGTTCCTGCCGGACGTTGACATTCCCTGCCCGGACTGCCGTGGCTCGCGCTATACAAGGGCCGCCTATGATATAAGGCTCACAAACAAGGCAGGCGTATCCGCGTCTCTGCCGGAGTTGATGGATATGGATGTGAATTCTGCCATCGATTTCTGTAAGGACATGAAAACCGTCAGCCAAAGGCTGAACATTCTCAGGCAGCTTGGCCTTGACTATCTCACGCTCGGCGAGGAAACGCCGAGCCTGTCCGGCGGCGAAGCGCAGCGGCTCAAGCTGGCAAGCGAGATCGGCAAAACGCAGACCGATTCTGTTTTCGTCTTCGACGAACCCTCCATCGGGCTGCACCCGCTGGACGTGCGGGTTCTGCTCGGCGTCTTTCAGGCGCTTCTGGACAATGGCGCGACGGTCATTGTCATTGAACATGATCTGGATGTAATCCGAAACGCCGACTATGTGATCGACATGGGGCCGGGCGGCGGCGACATGGGCGGGCAGATCGTCGCCAGCGGCACGCCGCAGGAGATCCGGGAAAACAAAAACAGTATCACCGGCAGATATCTATGACGACGCAAACCGGCGGAGAAGGAAGTCCTTCTCCGCCGGTTGTTATTTCTTTGCGAGATAGAATATCACATGGGCTTCTTCATCCGCCAGCGGGATATTGACCCGCTCCGGATAGCCGTCCTGAAGATTTCCATAATCCGTGCTAAAGCACGGCAGCGAGGAAGCCCGAACCAGTTCGTCAAACACAGCATTATCTGTCTGCACCAAAAACTTGGATGCTGGCATTTTTTCGCGGCAGAGGGCATCCCAGAAGCCAAGCTCCGTGCGCAGCAGAAAATTGAAGCCGTTGATGTCTGCAAATGTCAGGGATTTGTGCGTCGCAAGTTCATGATCTTTCGGGACGCAGACGAACAGGTTTTCCTGCATAAAAGGGCTTCCACCGTCAATCGGAAACGGCAGAACGGCAATGTCGCACGAGCCGTCCTGCCATGCGCGCAGGACCTCGTCATTCTGGCAGATGGCGGAAGCAACCATTTTTTCCGGCTGTGCGGCGTTGAGTGCTTTCAAAAGTTCCCAAAGCGGCGCAGGCGCGCAGGATTTCACAAGGATCGTCCGCTGCCGCTGATCGAAGGCGCGTACCTGCGCAACGGCCTGCTCCGCTTCAGCGAGGAGTTTTCGGGCATACTCCACCGCCGTGTTTCCCGTGTCATTCAGTTCAATTCTATTTTTCCCTCTGATAAACAACGGCACGCCAAAAGCATCCTCCAGATGCTGCATGGAGCGCGTTACAGACGGTGTAGAAATGTGAAATTCTTCGGCGACCTTGCTCAATGTACCGAGATCAGCAAAGGCTGTAAGCTGCCGCAGTTCATACAGGTCAATCATCGTGTTACCTCTTGCATTTCATATTCTGAAATGTTCTTTGCAATAACATGAAGTGAAAAGGAGTTTTGACATGGCAGCATTGATCGCATACTATTCCCGTGCGGGAGAAAATTACTTTGGCGGTGCGTACCGCCGCATTGCCATCGGCAATACAGAAAAAGCAGCCAACATGCTGGCAGAACTGACCGGCGGCGAACTTTATAAAATCGAACAGGAGCAGCCCTATTCCGAGGACTACAAGACCTGCATTGCAGAGGCAAAGGCCGACCTGCAGAAGAAAGCCCGCCCGGAGGTTTTAAATCTGCCCGATGATCTGGATGCCTACGATGAGATTTATCTGGGTTACCCCAACTATTGGGGAACAATGCCGATGGCGGTCTACACCTTCCTCGAGCACTATGATTTCACCGGCAAGACGATTCACCCCTTCTGCACGCACGAAGGAAGCGGCCTTTCCCATACCGTACAGAACATTCAGAAAGCCGCGCCGCAAGCCCGCGTCACCAAGGGTCTTGCCATTCATGGAAGCAGCGTGGACGGAGCGAAAGCAGCGCTTGAAAACTGGATTCAGGAGGTTCACTGAATGGAATGTGAAGAAATTCGGGTCGATCTGCGTACCATCCCGCACAGCGCCGACCGGCAGCGTTCGGCGCAGCTGCTGTTCCGGCTGAACCACACGCTGCCGTTTTCGGAGGAATACAACGCCCTGCTCCGCGAGCTGCTGGGCAAGAATCTCGGCGAGGGCAGCACCATTGCACCGCCGCTCAGCGGCGCGGCGCTGGATATGCTGAAGATCGGCAGGGGCGTTTTTGTCAACTCCAATCTGCTGGCGATGGCGCGGGGCGGCATCACCATTGGCGATCATGCCCGCATTGCCGCCAACGTCCAGCTGCTTTCCAACAACCACGATCCCTATGATCTGGACGTTCTGACCTGCAAGCCGGTGGAGATCGGGGACTATGCGTGGATCGGCGCAGGCGCGACGGTGCTGCCCGGTGTGCGCGTGGGGCGGCACGCCGTCATAGGCGCGGCCTCCGTGGTCACGAAGGATGTGCCAGACTATGCCGTAGCGGTCGGGAACCCCGCGCGGGTTATCAAAATGCTGGACAAAGAAAAAATCGAGGACTGAGATAACCGTAGCCGCCCACACTTTGGGCGGCTGCATTATGTTTTGGACGCGGATTTGTTACCACGTCAGTGAAAACTCCACCAACTCCGGCGTTTCCGGCTTGCCGATCAGCGGTTCTTTTCTGTCCAACGCAGAAAGCTGCGCCATTTCGTCAGGCGTCAGTGTAAAATCGAACAGGGCAAAATTCTCCCGGATATGCTCCGGTTTGGTGCTTCTGGGAATGACGGCGATACCTTTTTGCGTCAGGAAGCGGAGCAGGATTTGCGCCGGAGTTTTGCCGTACTTCTCAGCGAGGGCACGCACGGCGGGGCCGCCGAACATTTCATTCCGGTTGCCCTGACCAAGCGGTGCATACGCCATGTGCGCCACGCTCTTTTTGTCCATCCAGCTACGCTCTAGGCTGCGCTGGCAGTAGAGATTCGTTTCAATCTGATTCACTGCCGGGACGACCTTAAAGCAGGCCATTTCAAAGATGACTGCTGAGGATCAAGGAGCGAGCAGCGGATCTTGAAGGCGAAGAGATGTATTTGACCTTTGGAGAGACCATGTACGATACTCCCCGACATGGATCGACGGCAAAAAGCACGCGCGGAATGTGTATGCGCACACGCGCGAGGAATGTGAGGAGAAGCTGAAGGTGCTGATTGCAGAGATGAAAGCGGAGCTGGCGGAGTTGAAGCGGCAGAAGGCCGACAGGCATTGAACGGATGAACGGGATGCAGCCGTCCGGAACGCTCCGGATGGCTGCGATTGTGTTTTGGGTGTGATTTTGCTATAATAAAATAATAAAATAAATTGGATTAGAGGGTTGAGAAGAATGATCGTTTATGCTGAAGCACTTTCGACAGAAGCCAGCTATACCTCGGATGGGAAACCGTTGTACTGTGCCCGGGTGCTGCCGAATGACTCCGAAAAGCACATCGCCATTCAAAAAATTATGGAATGCGAAGCAATTTCCTTTTCTTTAGCCCTTCATCAAATGCTGGATCACGCCCTCGGCTGTGAGGCTCCGCTTGTGATCGTCACGGACTGGACGGATCCCCGCGAGGCGGTTGGGCTCCGGTTGGAGAATGGGCAGGAGGTGCAGGAATACCCGGAACTTTGCTTTTTGGCGCTTGAAACAAACTGGGAGGATCTGCGGCACTCAGAGATCGAGGAGATCTTTGCACACGAGCTTTCCCATCTTTGGATGCACCGGATGGGCTACCGGCCCGCGCTTTCCCAGTCCAACCGCTTCCACACCAGCACAGCCATCACCGATCCCTTCCTCGCGTTCCTGGAAGGCTTCGCGGAGCATTTGGAAATCGTCAGCCAGGAGCTTCTCGGCAAGCGAAAGGAAGGCTTCTTTGACAATGGGTATGATCTTGGCGCATGGCTGTGCAGCAGGGACAGCGCATTGCGGGTGCATGGTGTGAAGAACAACCGCTTTCTGTACCTGACTGCTGTGCCGGAAGCGGAGGACTTTGCATCCTATCAGCAGCTGCACATGGCGCACATTACATCCTCTGCCTTTCTGCCGGAGCATTTGAAAAACGGGCTGCAAGCCGTGTCCAGCGAGGGGTTAATCGCTTCCTTCTTCTATCAAATGTACCGCAGTGCAGACCTGAAGCACAGTCCCGCGCCTGCGCAGGTGTACCACAGGTTTGGCTGTGACGCAGATCGCCTTTCTCCCACAGCGAACCTGTATGTGAAAATTCTTTGGGCGATGATGCAGCTGGATTGGCGCCGCGAAACCCTGTTTACGGATTTTGTCCAAAATTATCTGGATGCCTTTGAAGCTGATCGGGATATTCTGATGGACATTTTTGCAAGAGTGACGAACTTTGTTACCGTAGATCCTGCTGCACAGCAGATGTTTGGAGAAATCTACCGTGTTGGTCGTCAGGGTGATATGGAGAAAATCGTGCGGCTTTGCAAGCAGGCTGCTTCGCAAAAAGAAATCTGGCTTACGGAGCTTCAAAGTGGGGCGCGTCGATTGGACGATGCAATTTACAAGAGCATCTGGATTGAAGCAGACAAGCCCGTTCGGCCTGTTCCATGGGATTCGGAGCATTCGACCCGGCTGAAAATCAATGTAAATGCCGCAACAGACGTAGATTTCTTTGCGCTGGACGGTCTGACGTTTCCGCAATGCCAAGAGCTCGTTCGCATCCGGGAACAGTATGGTGGTTTTTCCGGTTTGGACGAGTTCCGTCAAACCGTCGCACAGATCGTCAGCAGTGGGACGAGCCAAGATTGACAAACCGATTACGGAGCCCCACGGAAGATCGAATCCGCAGCGCAAATCCTGCGCCGCGATAATCAAAGAATAGCGTTTCGCGAAACTCAAACAATTTACATAGGAAACCCGCTGAAATCCCACAATTTCAGTAGGTTTTCTGGTTCGAGTGACTGGTCTTGTACTAGCGGCCTCGTGGTCCCAAACAGGAACCGAAAACTTTTTCCGGACGTTTCTAACGGTTTTTTATCGTTTCCGCTCGTATTCCGTTACTCTCGTGACCTCTTTGGAACCCCCATTTCCGCCTGCTCCGCGCGCGTCTGTAGTAATCCATGTGGTCAAAAACGCTTCCCGCTCAAAAGAACGGGAAGCGTTTTCTATGTTCACGGTGTCTGCATTGTAACTCTGGGCAGAGGGTTATGCAAGTGGTTTCTGCGGGGTATCAACTCAAAGATTGAGCCGTTATAGACAAAGAATAGCCCCATCGCAAAGATCACTTTTCCAGAAGATCCTCCATCGTGCAGCCAAGGACTTTTGCGAGGCTGAGAACCGTTTCCACGCTGGCTTTATTGATATCCTTGTTGTGTTGCTCGTACATCTGGATCGACCGGAG
>ENA-ORSK01001746-ORSK01001746.1-human-gut-metagenome-genome-assembly--contig:-NODE-1746-length-16083-cov-5.168393_pt1 | contig 16083 bp, 14 predicted proteins | sample MGYA00242192_ERZ509159 | MGnify/ENA primary metagenome ERZ509159 (study PRJEB26280, sample SAMEA2338663) | human gut metagenome | biome: human gut; feature: human-associated habitat; material: faeces...
CCAGCGTCTGCGCAAAGAGCGTCTTGCCGGAGCCGGTCGGGCCGATCAGCAGGATGTTGCTCTTTTGCAGCTCAATGTCGGTGTCCTTTTCAAAGTAGATGCGCTTATAGTGGTTGTAGACCGCCACGGACAGGGCGACCTTTGCCTCGTCCTGGCCGATGATATAGCGATCCATATAGGTTTTGATCTCCTGAGGAGTCGGGAGGGTATCGGGCAGCTCAAGCTCCGAGGTTTTTCCGCCCGGATGCATCTCGTCGGCAAGAATGCTCGAACACAGATCGACACACTCATTGCAGATATAGACGTTGGGGCCGGCAATGATCCTGCTGACCTGCTCCGCGCGCTTTCCGCAGAAGGAACAGCGCACACTGTCTCTTGCCAATATGCCTCCTCCTTTCAAGGTAGGGTTTATCAGCGGTTATAGATGACCTTGTCCACAAGGCCGTATTCCTTTGCCTCTTCCGCGCTCATGAAGTTGTCGCGCTCGGTATCGGCGCAGATGGTCTCAAGCGGCTTGCCGGTGTTGGCGGCAAGGATCTCGTTCAGACGCTGCTTGATCTTCAGCATGCGCTCGACCTGGATCTGCATGTCGGTCGCCTGCCCCTGCGTGCCGCCGGATGGCTGGTGGATCATGATCTCCGCGTTGGGAAGCGCAAGGCGCTTGCCCTTCGTGCCGGAGGACAGCAAAAATGCGCCCATCGACGCGGCCATGCCCACGCAGATGGTGGACACGTCGCACTTGATGAACTGCATGGTGTCATAGATCGCCATGCCGTCGGTCACGCTGCCGCCGGGGGAGTTGATATAAAACTGGATATCCTTGTCGGGGTCCTGCGCCTCGAGATAGAGCATCTGCGCAACAATCAGGCTGGCAGTGGTGCTGTTGACCTCTTCGGACAGGATGATGATACGGTCGTTGAGCAGGCGGGAGAAAATGTCGTAAGACCGCTCGCCGCGGCTTGTCTGCTCGACAACATACGGAACTAAACTCATAATTTCAGGATTCTCCTTTCACACGGATGTCTGGTTGGCTGTAGGATTCTACCCAACCGCTTGGAGAATTATTCCTCAGTCTTGGCTTCTTCGGCGGGAGCCTCAGCGGCGTCTTCCTTCTTGGCGGCCTTCTTTGCCGTCTTCTTTTCCTTCTCGACGGGCTTTGCATTGTCCACGATCAGCTTGACAGCCTTGCGGCCCTTCAGATCGGACTTGACGGCCTCGACATCGACCATTTCCTTGATCTTGTCCAGCTCCATCTTATACTGCTCGGCCATCTTCTTCAGTTCTTCCTCGACTTCCTCTTCGGTCACGTCGAGGTTCTCCTGATGGACGATCTCGCTGAGCAGAATGTTGCTGCGGACGGTCTGCTCGGCCATCGGGCGCATGGAATCGCGCATACCCTTGACGTCGCCGCCGATCATCTTGAGATAGTCTTCCATCTTCATGCCCTGAGACTGCAGCTGATAGGCAAACTGCTCAAGATGCTTGTCAACCTGCTCGTCGATCATGCAGGCAGGGATATTGCAGGTCATGTTCTTGCCTGCGAGGACGACGGCTTCGTTTTCAAAGTCGCGGTCAACAGCTTCCTGACGCTTTGCGGCGAGGTCGGCCTTGATGCTCTTCTTGAGCGCGGCCAGCGTGTCGTATTCGGAGACATCCTTGGCAAACTCGTCGTCGAGTTCGGGCTTGATGGTCTCCTTGACCTCGTGGATCTTGCACTTGAAGGTTGCTTCCTTGCCAGCCAGTTCCTTGGTGTAGTTCTCGGGGAAGGTCACGACGACATCCTTCTCGTCGCCTGCCTTGAGGCCGACAAGCTGATCCTCGAAGCCGGGGATGAACGCGCCGGAGCCGAGCGTCAGGGTGTAGCCCTCGGCCTTGCCGCCGTCAAACGGCTTGCCGTCCACAAAGCCCTCAAAGTCCAGAACGACGGTGTCGCCGGTCTTGGCCTCGCGGTCAACCGTCTCGATGCGGGCATTGCGCTCCTGCATGCGGGCAAGTTCCGCGTCAACCTCTGCCTTGGAGATGGAGACGGACTCCTTGGGAACCTCGATGCCCTTGTATTCGCCGAGGGTGACCTCGGGATAGAGTTCCGTAGAGACCGTCAGCACGACGCTGCCGTCTTCGGGGGTCTGCATATCGGTAACGGAGGGCTGGCCAACGGCCTTGATCTCCTGCTCGGTAATGGCTGCCTTGTAGATCTCGGGGAAGATCTCGTTGACGGCGTCTTCATAGAACACCTGAGAGCCGTACATGCGCTCGACGAATTTGCGCGGGGCCTTGCCCTTGCGGAAGCCGGGGATCATGATGTCCTTGCGGATCTTGGCATATGCCTTGTCCAGCGCAGTCTGGAACTCGTCCTTTGCGATCTCAACGGTAACCTTTGCGCTGCCGTTTTCTTTCTCTACGTTTTTGACGTTCATTGTGGTACTTTCCTCCTATGCGGTGCGGCTTATAAAAGGCCGTAATTCACCATTCTCATTTGAATCCGCTCTATTCTACCAGACTTCATACAAGAAATCCACTGTTTTTTCAGGAATTTATCCGAATTCAGAAAAAATTCAAAATCTTTCCGCCCATTTGCCGTCTATCCGATGCGCTGCGGCTGAAAATCGACGTGATCTGCCGAAACAAGGCGGTACTGCACGCCCTGATAGTCGTCCTCCAGCGCCAGCCGGATGGAGTCGGCGTGCAGATGGCCGTAATAGCAGCGCGTCACGCCGTATTGCTTCAGAAGCGACAGAATCTCCGGGCAGGCATACCCGCGGTAGCGCGGCGGATAGTGCAGAAAGCAGTATTTTTCCGCGTCTCCCGCCAACTGCAAAGAGCGTTCGAGCCGCCCGAGTTCCCGCCGGAAGATCTTCTCGTCGTGGCTGCCCTCCTTCTGCGCGTCATAGAACCACCCGCGCGTGCCGCACAGAGCGATATCGCCGTAAAAGAAGCAGGAATTATTCAGGACGTGAAAATCCGCAAAGCCGTGCTCCGCGCAGAAGCGGTCAAAGGCCCGCAGCGTTGTCCACCAGTAGTCGTGGTTGCCCTTCAGGATGATCTTGCGGCCAGGGATAGCGTTCATGAACGCAAAATCCTCCGCCGCGTCGTCGAGGCTCATTGCCCAGCTGAGATCGCCGAGCAGGACGGTCGTGTCCTCCGGGCCAATCACCTTCAGATTTTCCTGCAGCTTTTCCATATACCCTGTCCAGCGGCCCCCGAACACGTCCATCGGCTTGTCCGCCGGGCCGAGCGACAGATGCAGATCTCCGATTGCGTACAGGGCCATCAGCGCAGGAACTCCGTCACGACGGTGCGCATTGCGGCCTTGTCCGTGACATGATCGAAGCGCACGGCCTTGCCCGCAAGGCTTGCCAGCGGCTTCGGGGCCGGGCGGCCCGTTTTGGCTGTGAGCTGGCCGAGAACGCCCGTGCCGGGCGCATGCTCTGTCACGCCGAGCGCGTCCAGAACGCTGGCGCAGAATTTAAACGGGCTTGCTGTGGATTCTACGACGGTTAGCGTCTGGTCGCTTGTCTCCGCGCGGTACGCGTCCAGAACTGTGCAGGCTACGGCGGTGTGCGTGTCGAGCAGATAGTTCTTTTCCCGGAAAGCCTTGCCGATTGTCTGCGCGCCCTGCGCGTCCGTGCAGAAGCCGCAGGAGAATTCCGCCTGCACTGCCTGCAGCACACGGTCGGAAACGGTATAACGCCCGGTTTCGGAAAGCTTCTGCATATAGCCGCGCACCTCTTCGTCCGAGCCGGACAGCAGGGATAAAAGCCGCTCGAGATTGGACGAGATCAGGATATCCATCGACGGCGAAGCCGTCTGATAAAACGGCCGGTTGCGGTCGTAGGTGCCGGTTTTAATAAAGTCAGTCAGAACGTTATTCTCATTCGACGCGCAGATGAGCCTGCCGATGGGCACGCCCATCTTCTTCGCGTAAAAGCCGGAGAGAATGTTGCCGAAGTTGCCCGTCGGGACGCAGAAGTTGACAGCGTCCCCGGCTTCGATGGCCCCGGCGTTCAACAGGTCGCAGTAGGCCGAGACGTAATACACGATCTGCGGCAGGAGCCTGCCCCAGTTGATGGAGTTGGCGGAGGACAGGAAGTATCCGCGTCCGGCCAGTTCTTCGCGCAGCGCCTCATCGGAGAAAATGCGCTTCACACCGGTCTGCGCATCGTCAAAGTTCCCGCGCACGGCGCATACGCCGACGTTTTTGCCCTCCTGCGTGACCATTTGCAGCTTCTGCATGTCAGAAACGCCGCCGTCGGGATAGAACACAAGAATTTTCGTGCGGTCCACGTCGCGGAAGCCCTCAAGCGCGGCCTTGCCCGTATCGCCGGACGTCGCAACGAGGATGCAGACAGTCTTCTCCTCGCCGGTCTTCTTGAGCGAAGCCGCCAGCAGATACGGCAGCATCTGCAGCGCCATATCCTTAAACGCGCACGTCGGACCATGCCAGAGTTCCTGAATATAGGTGTTTTCCGTCAGCTTTACGACGGGCGCAGCGGCGGGTGTGTCGAATTTCGCGGGGCCGTAGGCATTTTTCGCAAAGCCCAGCAGTTCTTCCTCGGTAAATTCATCGAGATACCGCTTCATGATCTTTGCGGCCCGTTCGGGATAGGAAAGCGCGGCGAGCGCTTTGATTTCCTCCGTGGTGATCTGCGGGATCTGTTCCGGCAGATAAAGTCCGCCATCGCGGCTGAGGCCATCGACAATGGCCTGACTGGCAGTTAAGCGGCGGCTTACGTCCCGCGTACTTACATAATACATGTTTTCACGACCTTCATGAGAGAATTGCAGAACAGGTTCTGTATGGTTTCATCGGAATATCCGGTATTTTTTAAGAAATCGCCAAGCGCTTCATAATCGTCCAGTCCGGAAAAGCCCGCCGGCAGCCTGTCGCAGCCGTCCAGATCCGCACCGAGGGCGATATGCCCTTCGCCGCCCAGTTCCAGAAAATGATCCAGATGGCGGCGCAGATCGTCAAACGACGCGCGGGGCTGCTCCGTCAGGAACGGTACATAGAGATTCAGTCCCGCCGTGCCGCCGAGATCGCAGATGGCACGGAACTGGTCGTCCGTCAGATTGCGCGGATGCGGGCAGACAGAGAATGAATTGGAATGGCTTGCAAGAACTGGCTTCTCGGCCAGTTCGATCATGTCCCAGAAGCCCTTTTCGGCCAGATGGCTCACATCGACAAGCATGCCGAGCGCCTGCGCCCGCTTAAAAAAGCGCCTGCCCGTTTCCGTCAGGCCCTCGTCCGAGCCGCAGGGCGCGGCAAGGCCGTTCGGGAGATTCCACACGAGCGAGATCATCCGCACGCCGGATTCATATGCGTGTTCCAGAAGCCCTTCGTCCTCGCGCACAGCCTCTGCGCCCTCAATGGCGAGAAACGCAGCGCATTTTCCCGCCTGCATGGCAGTCTCCGCCTCGGATACCGTGCGGCAGAGTGTGATTTTATCCTCGTTTTCGCACAGCTGCGCGTGAAAATTGTCCAGCGCGCGGGAGAAAATCTCCGGTCTTGGCAGCTTTGCCTTGACCCAGGCGGTGCAGAACGCGAAAAACTGCGCCCAGCCGCCAAGCCTCTGCGCCCGTGCGAGTGAAACGGCCAGCGTGTTTTCCAGCAGCGGCTGATTTTGCAGCCAGAGTTCGATGGGCGTGTCGCAGTGGCCGTCAAAAACGCGGTAATTTGTCAAAATGCGTCCTCCATATGGGTGATCTGCGGGCGGCGGGTCTGCGTGCCGTCGGGCGCATAGATTTCGATCACGTCGAAGCGCGGCTGCAGCGGCGTTTCGTGCTGAGATAAATATAAAAGCGCGGTCGTGCGCAGGTGCTGCTGCTTGCGTGCATCGACAAACTCCCGCGCAGCGGCAAAATTCGCCGATTTTCGCAGCTTGACCTCGCAGAAGACGAGATACTGCCGGTTCGACGCGATGATATCGATCTCGCCGAGCCGCGTGCGGTAGTTCATAGCCTCAATGCGGTAGTGCTTTTTGCGCAGATACTCCGCCGCCAGCGCCTCGCCCCACGGACCGGTCAGGTCACGGGTTCTCATAGAATTTTTTGAGGAACGTCTTCCTGTGAATCGGGCTGGGACCGAATTCGCGCAGCGCTTCATAGTGCCGCTTTGTCCCGTAGCCCTTGTGGACGGCGAAGCCGTACTGCGGGTACTGCGCGTCGTATTCCTCCATCAGCCGGTCACGGGTGACCTTGGCTAAAATCGACGCGGCAGCAATGGAGGCAGACAGACTGTCGCCCTTGACAATGGTTCTGACCGGCAGGCCGAAGTCTTTCGCCCGGTTGCCGTCAATCAGCGCAAGCTGCGGCTGCGGGGAAAGGGTCTGCATGGCGCGCTCCATGGCGAGGAACGTCGCCTGCAAAATATTGATCTCGTCGATCTCCTGCTCGCTCGCAAACGCGATACCGTAGGACACGGCCTGCGCGGTAATGACGTCGTACAGTTCCCGGCGCTTTTTGTCCGTAAGCTTTTTCGAGTCGTTGAGGCCGGGGATTTCCAGCCCCGGCGGCAGCATGACCGCCGCCGCACATACCGGCCCGGCCAGCGGCCCGCGTCCCGCTTCGTCCACGCCGCACACCAGTTTGATGCCTGCGTCGAACGCTTCGCGTTCATACACCCAAAGATCCATCGGTTCTTCCTGTCTCATTGCATGTCCTCCGGGCTCTCGAGCGTCAGCTTGCCAAGCTTTCCGCTTCTATAATCGTCCATGAGCGCCTTTGCCATACGTTCCGTATTGACCTCTCCGCCGGAAACGAGATAGCCGCGCTTTTTCCCAGCCAGCTGTAAAAGGTCATACCCGTCCGCACCCTCCGGCGCTTCAAGCTTATAGCGCTCGGAAAGCGTCTGCGGGTAATACTTTGCCAGCAGTGCGATAAAATGGCAGGCCAGCGTCTCGGTGTCGATGACGTCCTCCTTGACGGCGCCCGTGTAGGCAAGGCGCATGCCGACCTCCGGGTCTTCAAACTTCGGCCATAAAATGCCCGGCGTGTCCAGAAGCAAAAGCCCCTGATCGACCGTGATCCACTGTTTGCCTCGCGTGACGCCGGGGCGGTTTTCGGCCTTCGCGCCCTTGCGCCCGGCGATCTGGTTGATGAACGTCGATTTTCCCACATTCGGAATGCCGACGACCATGAGTTTCAGGGGCCGTCCCACCTGTCCCTTCTCCGCGTACCGCGCCAGCTTTTCAGCCAGCAGCGTCCGCACAGCCGGAACAAAGCCGGAAATGCCCTTTTTCGTCTTGCAGTCGGTTTGCAAAACGGCATAGCCCTTCGCCCGGAAGTGCTCTGCCCATTTTTTCGTCAGCGCCGGGTCTGCCATGTCGATGCGGTTGAGGACGATCATGCGGGGCTTATTGCCGCAAATCGCGTCAATGTCCGGGTTGCGGCTGGCAATCGGGATGCGCGCGTCGAGAATTTCACACACGGCATCGACAAGCTTCACATCCTCTTCGATCATCCGGCGCGTCTTGGTCATGTGCCCCGGATACCACTGGATGTTCATGGTGTTCTGGTTGGTGTCTTCCTGCTTCATGATACCGCTCCGAATCTGTGCCAGCTGCGCCCGCCGGTCACGGTCCCGTATTCATTCGTCTGCCGTCCCGGGAAGACCACAAACAGGACCTTTCCCAAAACAGCCTCTTTCTTGACGCAGCCGACGTCGGAGAACCGGCTGTCCTCTGAGTGATTGCGATTATCGCCCATAACGAACAGTTCGCCCTCCGGCACCGTGACCGGATAGTCGAGCGCCTTGCCGTATTCGGCGTAACTCAGATAGGTCGGTTCAAACGTATACGGCTCGTCCAGCGCCTGCCCGTCAACATAGACGACGCCCGCGTTAAAGTCAATATCCACCGTCTGCCCGCCGACTGCGATCACACGCTTGACCAGCAGTTCGTCATTCTCGGAAAACGGCGGCGTATACAAAACGACGATATCGCCCTGCTTCGCGTCCCGATAGAGAAAATTGCTCTCCAGCACCAGATAGTCCTTATCGACCAGCGTCGGGTACATCGAACTGCCGCTCACGCCGTTCAGACGGAAAAAGAATACGAAGACCAGCGTAATGACTGCCAGCATCCGCACCAGATCAAACAGGCTCAGATACGCCTCGTAGCCCTTGGGCTGCGGCTGCTTTTTCGGGTTTTCCTGCGCTTCGGACGGCTCCGCCTGCATGTTCTTGTCTTCCTGCTCCATGATAAAATCCCCCATTTCGGAAGAAGCGTAATTTGGAATATAGTATACACGATTTCTTCCAATAAAGAAAGAGGAAATTGACCTTTTCTTGCGGCTGGCCGCCGGGTGTGCTATACTGAGGAAAAAAGTTCAGGAGGCGGACGCATGTACCGTATTTTGCTGGTCGAAGACGACCCCGGCATCGCGCAGGCCGTCTGCGCGCATCTGCGGCAGTGGGAGTTGGACGCGCGGTGCGTGCAGAATTTCCACACCGTCATGGAAGAATTCACGGCCTTTGACCCGCAGCTTGTGCTGCTGGATATCTCGCTGCCGTTTTTCAACGGCTATCACTGGTGCACGCAGATCCGCGCCGTTTCGCAGGTGCCGGTCGTGTTCCTTTCATCCGCATCGGAGAATATGAACATCGTCATGGCCATGAACATGGGCGCGGATGATTTTATCGCCAAGCCCTTTGATCTGGACGTGCTGACGGCGAAGGTGCAGGCGCTGCTGCGCCGGACATATGATTTTGCGCCCGCAGAGCCTGTTCTGTCGCACCGGGGAGCCGTTTTGCAGCCGGGCGATCAGTCCCTGCTCGTAAACGGTGAAAAGCTGCCGCTCAGCAAGAACGAGTATCGCATTTTGGGGACGCTTCTAAAGGAGAAGGGCAAAATCGTCAGCCGCGAGAAGCTGATGGAGGCGCTGTGGCAGACGGACAGCTTTGTCGATGAGAACACGCTTTCGGTCAACATGGCGCGCCTGCGCAAAAAGCTGGATGGCGCGGGACTTGCAGGATTTATCGCCACGCGCGTCGGCGCAGGTTACTTAGTGGAGTGAGTATGCGGTTATTTTTACAGTATCTGCGCGGAAAAACGGGGAAGATCGCAGTATTTTTCCTGTTTGCAGTCATTTTTATTGCGTCGTTTGCGCTGTATCACCTGCCGCTGGCGGCGGTATGGTATCCGTCGGTGTTGTGCGTCATTCTGGGGCTTGCGGTTTTGCTGCTGGATTTCCGGCGCGTCAAAGCGCGGCACGAGACGCTGCGCCTGATCCTTTGCCAGCTGCCCACGCTTCCCGAGACGCTCCCGGCAGCGCACACCGTCCCGGAGGAGGACTACCGCGCGCTGGTGCAGGCGCTGTGCGCGCAGCAGCAGGCGCTCGAGACGCGCATGAACGCGCAGTATCAGGACATGCTTGACTATTACACGCTCTGGGCGCACCAGATCAAAACGCCCATCGCCTCCATGCGCTTATCGCTCCAGCAGGAGGACACGCCGCAGGCAAGGCAGCTTTTGCAGGAACTTTCCCGCGCCGAGCAGTATGTCGAAATGGTTATGGTCTATCTGCGGCTGAACGGCGGCAGCGATCTTGTCCTGCGCGAATGTGAACTCGATACGATTGTCCGCCGCGCCGTGCGCCGGTTCGCGGGTGAGTTCATCGGGAGAAAATTGAAGCTGTGCTATGAGCCGCTGAACGCATCGTGCGTGACGGACGAAAAATGGCTGCTGTTCGTGGTGGAGCAGGTTTTATCCAACGCGCTCAAGTATACGCGCACAGGCAGCATCACCATCGAACTTGAAGCGCCCAAAACGCTTGTCATCCGCGACACCGGCATCGGCGTCGCGCCGGAGGACCTGCCGCGCATCTTTGAAAAGGGCTACACCGGGTACAACGGCCGCGGCGACCAGAAGGCCAGCGGCCTCGGCCTCTATCTCTGCCGGACGATCTGCAAACGCCTCGGCCACACCATCACCGCATCTTCCGTTCCCGACCACGGCACAGCCATCCGCATCGCGCTGGAGACGAACGGCATTCATAGAAAAGAGACCTATGACGCGGTCATGCCCTACGTGGATCTGTTCCTGTATGACTATAAGGCGACCGACCCGGAGGTACACAAGGCCTATGTCGGCTGTGACAACCGCCGGATCCTGGAAAACCTGCGGTATCTGCATGACTCTGGCGCGCGCGTACTGGTCCGCTGCCCAATCATTCCGGGCGTTAATGACAATCAGACGCATTTTGACGCCATTGCGCAGCTGACGGTGCAGCTGCCGAAGCTGGTCGGCGCGGAGATCCTGCCCTATCACAAGCTGGGCGTCTCCAAGGCCAAGCGCATTGACAGCGAATACCAGGAATTTGAAATGGTCGACGCCTCGGTCAGCGACGGCTGGAAGCGCTATATCCAGTCAAAGGGCGGACGGCTTGTGAATGTGGAGTGAGAAACGCTATGCAGCAGGAACAGTTACTGGCTTATGATCTTGGGACGAGCGGCGTGAAGGCCTCCATCATCGCGGCGGACGGCACCGTCGTCGGCACGCAGACGGAGTCCTATCCGACACACTATGCGCGCGGCGGTATTGCCGAGCAGAATGCGCTGGACTGGTGGAGCGGCATCTGCCGCGCGACACAGGCGCTGATCGGGCGCAGCCCCGACAGCCGTACAAAGATCGCGGCCATCGGCGTCAGCGGCCATATGCTCGGCTGCGTGCCGATCGGTAAGGATCTTGAGCCGCTGCATCCGCATCTGCTCCACTCGGATTCAAGAGCCGCGGCGCAGTATGCGCAGATCTGCCGCGATATCGGCGCGCAGCGCCTGTATCAGATGTCCGGCAACATTCTGGATGCGCGCAGCTCGCTCTGCAAGATCCTCTGGTTCCGGCAGTGCCGCCCGGAGATCTATGAAAAAACCGAAAAATTCCTTCAGTCGAAGGATTACATCATTGCCAGGCTGACCGGAGATCCCGATACGACGGATTACTCCGACGCCAGCCACGGCGAGCTGATGAACATCACGACGCGCAGCTATGAGCCGGAGCTGTTCCGGCAGCTCGGCGTCGACATGGAAAAACTGCCTGCGCTGCACCGCAGCTGTGACATTGTCGGGCGCGTGACGCAGGCGAGCGCAGGGGAGCTTGGCCTTCCTGCCGGGATCCCGGTCATCGCAGGCGGCGGAGACGGCGCCTGCGGCAGCGCCGGTGCGGGAAATCTGCACCCCGGCGACGCATATCTGAGCCTCGGCACGACGGCGTGGATCGCCACCGTGACAGAAAAGCCCGTCATCGATCCGCAGCAGCGCCTGTTCAACATTATGAATCTGGACGGCCTGACGAGCAGCGTCTATGGCACGATGCAGGCGGCGGGCGCGTCCGTCAATTGGGTGCGCGAACTGCTGGGCGTGGGACTTGACGAGATGAATCGACTTGCGGCCGAGGTTGAGCCGGGATGCGAGGGACTTGTGTATCTGCCGTATCTTGACGGCGAACGTTCGCCGATTTTCGATGCACAGGCCAGCGGCGTTTTTGCAGGCGTGAATCAGATCCATAAAAACGGCCATTTCTGCCGCGCGGTATTTGAGGGCGTTGCCTATGCCCTGCGTCAGATCGCAGACGCGCAGCGCGAATTCCTTCCGCTCACGCGCGTGCATGCCATCGGCGGCGGCATGAAGTCCACGCTCTGGAGCCAGATCATCGCGGATGTCACGCGGCTGGAGCTTCAGACTATCCCGGCCCCGGCGGAGGACGCGACCTCGCTTGGGATTGCGGCTGTCGCTGGCAGCGCGGTCGGCATATTTGAAAGCATCGATCAGGCGCTTGCGAGATTCCGGCCGAGCGGTGCGATCCCTCCCGGCGTGGAAAACGCAAAATATGAACACATGTATCAGGCATATACAAGACTATATCCGGCGCTGCGGGAAACGATGCACTTTCTTCGGCAGCAGTAAATTCAAAAGGGGGAGCATCCATGAGTAAACATTTTCTGGCGGAACAATTGGAAAAATTTATCGACATCAAGGATATACCAATGACCCTTATGACGCCTCGCATTCAGCGCATGAAGGATGAAACGCAGGCGCTCAACGACCAGGGACTGCGTCAGACCCGCCTGTATGTCAACATGGCCGCGTCGCTCGCGCAGACAAAGGGTGAACCGGAGAATATCCGCCGCGCAAAGGCATTTGCTTACCACCTCAAGCATATTGAACAACCAATCTACGATGCTGAGCAGCTGATCGGTTCGGTCACTGGCATGTGGCCGGTCGATGAGGCGCGCAACCAGCTGACCTATGAGCAGTTGAAGCAGGAAACGCAGCAGATGCTCGACGAATACTTTGCAAACCGCGGCGGCTTCAATCACTATGACAACGCGCGCGAAGGGCAGATGCTGTTTGCGTACAAAAAGGGCGGCCTCTCCTTTGAGGAGCAGGCGAACCTCACCAAGTTCCGCTTCGGCTCGCTGATGGCGCGCGACCATTACGACGCGAACATCGATTTCCAGGTCATGCAGAAGCTCATCGCGGAGATGGAGCAGCATTACCGCGATGCGGGCGTGGAATTTGAAAACTGGGAGATCGGCTCCCGCATCGAAAAGCACTTCGTGTACAACTATGGCGCGGAGACCATGCAGCTGCTGCGCGAAAACGGCTGGAACGCCGCGAACCACACGAATCTCAATTATAAGCGCCTTGTCGTGACGGGCATCGGTGGCATTCTGGAGCGCATCAACGGCTATCTGGAGAATGCAAAATCGCAGAAGGACAAGGATTTCTACACGGGCTGCAAGATCGTCATGGAGGCGGTCTCGGACTATATTTTCCGCTATGCCAAGGCTGCGGCTGTGAAGGCTGAGACGACAGAGGAGCCTGTCCGCCGCGCGGAGCTTCAGAAAATGGCTGTTGTGATGGAAAAGATCTCGATGCAGAAGCCCGAGACCTTCACCGAGGCCATCGAGCTTGTCTGGATGATCCAGCTGATTGGCAATCTGTTCGGCGGCTCGGCGCTCTCGCTGGCACGCTTTGACCAGTATATGTACCCGTTCTATAAGCATGACATCGAAGCTGGCACGATCACGGTCGACCGCGTGTTCGAGCTGATCTGCAGCCTTTATATGAAGCTCAACGAGCCGAAAATGCGCACCGTGCAGTCGCTCGCTGTCGGCGGCATCTGCTGTGAGAGCGGCGAGGATGCCTGCAACGATCTCTCAAAGCTGTGCCTTGAGGCGATGTCCACGCTCAAGACGCCGTATCCCAACATGTCCGCCCGTGTCATGCCCGGCAAGACACCTGACTGGTTCTATGACGAGATCATGCGCACGGTCAAGGCCGGATGCGGCCAGCCGATGGTGCTCAACGATGCGGTCTGGGTCCCGAATCTTACCAGCCTCGGCATTCCCGAGAAGTGGGCGCGCGACTATTACAACATGGGCTGCACCGAGATCATGATCCAGGGCAAGGACTGTAACTGGACGACAGGCGGCCTGATCTTCTTCCCGGAGCTTCTGAACGCAATGATCCGCAAGAGCGCCGCAGAGGGGCGTACATACGAGAGCTTTGAGGAATTCCTCGGCGAATATCTGAAGCTGATCGACAAGCAGTGCGACGAAGCGGGCGAAAGCGGCAAAAATGTGATCCATTCGCAGCGCGAGAGAAACTGTGACCCGTTTGCATCGTCTTTGATCGACGGCTGCCTTGAAAATGCGACGGATTACTTCCAGGGCGGCACGGACACGGGCGACCCCATTTCGGTCTCGGCGCAGGGCCTCGGCACTGCGGCAGACAGCCTCAGCGCCATCCGCAAATTCGTCTTTGAGGAAAATCGCTACACGCTCGCCGAGCTTGGTCAGATGCTGCATGAGGACTTTGCAGGCCATGAGCTTGACCGTCTGCGTCTTGCAAACGGTGCGCCGAAGTTCGGCAACGACGATGACTATGTCGACGAGATCGCAAAGCGCCTGTTTGACAGCTATGCCGCAGGTGTCCGCCGCCAGAACGAGGACCGTCTGCCGAAGACGCGCTATGTGGACAACGTTTTCAGCTATAACATGCACATTACCCTCGGCGAGAGCCTCGGCGCAACGGCGAACGGCCGCTCTGCGGGCGAAGCGATCTCCGATTGTGTCGGCCCGACGCAGGGTGCAGACACCGAGGGTTCGACGGCACTGCTGAACTCCGTCCTGAAGCTTTCGCACAAGGATGTCACCGGAGCGCATGCACTGAACTTCAAGATCAGCCCTTCCTTTGTCAAGGATCGTGAGGGCACGCAGGCGGCAATCCGGATGCTGAAGGTCTATCTGGAGCAGATGGGCCCGCAGATCCAGATCAACTATCAGAATCCCAAGGATCTGCTGGATGCACAGGTGCATCCGGACAAGCATCGGGATCTTGTCGTCCGCATCGCGGGCTACTGCGAATACTTTGTCAATCTCGACCATCGCCTCCAGTGCGAGATCATCGAGCGCACGCTGCATGAGGTCGGATAATGGGGGAGCCACGGCTCCCCATACGACATAACAGGATAGCGACAGAGAAAGGATGAATCAAATGGAAATGATGAAAGCGGTCGCCGCAATGGGCGACGGAACTGTAAAGATCGTTGAGGTGCCGAAGCCGGACAAGGTCGGCCCATATGACTGCCTTGTGCGCGTGACGGCCTGCGGCCTTTGCAGCAGCACGGATCTGAAGATCATTTATAACGGCAGCGTCGCGCAGAACACGATCACGTATCCTACGCTGCTCGGCCACGAGGGCGTCGGCGTCATCGAGCAGGTCGGTGAGAAGGTGCGTTATCTCAAGCCGGGAGATCGTGTCACGAGCCCGCTCGGCATGCTGACCCCTGCGCCCGGCTATACCCAGACCTACGGCGGCATGAACGGCTATGCTTTGACTATGGATGTCAAAGCAATGGTGGAGGACGGAGTGAAAAGCCCGCTGTTCGGTATGCTGGACGATCCCATTCTGGACTTCCCGTCCAGGCTGATCCCGGAGGGAATGTCCGATCCCGACGCGGTCATGCTGCTGACCATGAAGGAAAACTACAGCGCACTGAAAAACTTCGGCGTCCATGCCGGAAGCCGCGTGCTCATCTTCGGCGACGGCGCAGTCGCGCTGGGTCTGAGCTGCTTTGCGCGCTATCTCGGCGCAGTGAATGTTACGGTCGTCGGCCATCATGACGAGCGCCTTGCGCGCATCGCGGAGCTGGCAAAGGTCGATCTGACGCTCAACTCCAAGACCGAGAGCGTGGAGGAGAAGCTGGCAGGGCAGAAGTTCGACGTCTGCGTGGATGCGGCGGGAAGCCCTGAGATCGTCCTTCAGGGCGCGAAGTTCCTTGTTCCGTGCGGCGTTGTCGGTGTATACGGCGTGCTCAAGCGCGGCCACTCCACGATCGATCTGCTGGACCTGCCGAACAACGTCAGCGTCCACATCCTCAACTGGCCGTATCACGAGTTCCGCCAGCATGACGAGATGCTCGACATGATCGAAAAGGGCGTTGTGGACCCGAAGTGGTTCTACAGCCACGTGATGCCGATCGACGAGGCGCAGAAGGGCGTTGATATGATTCGCAATCGCGAGGCCTACAAGGTCATTTTCACGATGGAATGAGGACGGACGGATGAGTGAGAATTACGCATTACAGCTGCGGCATATCACAAAGACGTTTCCCGGCGTCAAGGCGCTGAACGATGTGAGCTTCGACGTGCGCTACGGCACGGTTCATTCCATCGTCGGCGAAAACGGCGCGGGAAAGTCTACGCTGATGAAGATCATCAACGGTATGCATATGCCCAACAGCGGTGAGATTTTTGTAAACGGCGAAAAGCAGCATATCACCAGTCCGCAGATCGCCAAGAAGCTCGGCATATCCATGATCTTTCAGGAGCTTGTATATGTGCCGAACCTCTCTGTAGCAGAGAACCTCTGCCTTGGCGACCCACCCCGCACGAAGGCCGGATTTGTCGACTGGAAGACTATGCGCGAGCAGGCGGAGGAGATCCTGAAGATCGAGCACATCCACACCACGCCGAACGCCATGATGTACACGGTGCCAATCTCTGACGCACAGATGATGGAGATTGTCAAGGCCACCTAGAGCCGTTTGAACAGCTTGGACAGCTCTGCGCTTCGCTTTTTCA
>ENA-ORSK01001749-ORSK01001749.1-human-gut-metagenome-genome-assembly--contig:-NODE-1749-length-16058-cov-10.242392_pt1 | contig 16058 bp, 9 predicted proteins | sample MGYA00242192_ERZ509159 | MGnify/ENA primary metagenome ERZ509159 (study PRJEB26280, sample SAMEA2338663) | human gut metagenome | biome: human gut; feature: human-associated habitat; material: faeces...
AAACATAAGGGGCTGCGGCCCCTTATCAACCCTGGGGTTTTTTGACAGACTGAAATGCCGCAGCCCATTTGGACTGCGGCATTTCTCTTTATCATTACAGTGTGATCTCGTGCGCCATTTTATCGTCTTCCAGCTTTACCGTGCCCCGGCTTTTACCGCTCAGGTGCAGTATGTATACTGCTTCGCCGTATCTGTATTTCACAGTGTACTCCTCAAAGGGAACCGTAGGCGCTATGCGCAGCGCATCCTTCTCCCTCCGTATGCCCAGCATATCCTCAAGGCATATCTTATACAGCCACGCTGCGGCCCCCGTATACCACGTCCAGCCCGCCCGTCCGGCATTTAGCCCGGAATACACGTCCCCCGCCACGGCATATGGCTCTCCCTTGTATTTTGCCGCCTGCGCCCGCGTGAGCGCGTGGTTTATGGGATTCAGCGCATCGAACAGCGCGAGAGCCTTCTCTCCCATGCCCAGCTTGCAGCAGGCCTGCACTGCCCATACAGCGCCGTGGGTGTACTGTCCGCCGTTTTCCCTCACTCCGGGAATGTAATCCTCGATATATCCGGGGCGCTGCCAGCTTTGCCCTGTAAATGGCGGCGTGAGCAGCTTTATCATGCCCTCCTGATCGTCGTAAAGCATGCTGAGCATTGAGTTCACCGCCTCGTCGGCATGTTCACCGCCGCATATTGCCGCCCAGGCCTGGGATATGCAGTCTATCTCGCAGGCAACGTTCCCCTTTGCGCCAAGCGGTTCGCCGCTGCCGTAATACGCCCGCCTGTACCACGCGCCGTCCCATCCCGCCTGCTCTACGCAGTGGCGGAGCTTTCTGGCCTTTTCTGCAAAGCGCTTACCGTCCGCTTTCTTGCGGCAAATTTCGGCTAAGCAGCACATTTTGTCCAGCACGTCCAGCAGGAACCAGCCCAGCCATACGCTTTCGCCGCCGTCGTGCCCCACCTCGTCCATGCCGTCGTTCCAGTCACCGCCGCCCATAAGGGGCAATCCATAGCTGCCGAAGCCTATGCTATCCACCGCCCTTACGCAGTGCTGATACAACGTCTCCGTGTATGATGAATCCGCAAAGTCATCGTATACGTCTCTGACCCCATCGGGTATCGCCTTGCCTTCAAGGTAGCTCACCTGCTCGGTGAGTATGCTTTGATCGCCCGTCAGGTGAACGTACTCCCACAATACATAGGGCAGGAACAGCCTGTCATCGGTTATGCGGGTGCGCACGCCCCGGCTCGGCCAATGCCACCAATGCAGCACGTCTCCTTCCCTAAACTGCTTTGAGGCGCAAAGCAGTATATGCCGCCTTGCCCGTTCGAGCTCAGTGTGCATCACGGCAAGCATATCCTGCAACTGATCCCTGAAGCCCACCGCGCCGCCGCACTGATAGTAGCCGCATTTAGCCAGCACCCTTGCGGCAAAGGCCTGATACAGCAGCCGCCCGTTCATCATGGCGTCCATGGCTGCGTCCGGGGTGTGTATCTCAACGCCATTGAGCCTCCGCTTCCACAGCGTCCTGACATTATCAAGGGCTGCGTCCGTGTCCTCATTCAAGCATTGCCGTATCTCGTCCTCGCCGCCTTCGCCCAGCGCGAACACCAGCCGTATCTCCTCCCCGGGGGCAACGTTCACCTCGCTGCGCAGGGCGGATGCTCCGCTCCGGCTGCTATCGCCAGTCAGTGCATCGGCGTCCCAGCCCCGGCCGAATATCATCTCCCTGTCAGAGCACTTTTCGGCTTCACCATTTACGATGGCAATGTACGCCGTCTCGTCGTTGTCCTTATCCAGCAGGTTCCTTGCGCATATGCCGGATTCCATCGGGTATGCGTGTATCCCATGCCTCCTCTGAACCGGCCCCAGCGCCCACTCCACTCCGTACATTATACTCAGCTCCCGCCTTGAGCTGCCGGGATTGGCTATACTCAGCACCGAGTATTTTACGTTGAACCGCTCATGGACGAACACCGTAAGCTTGGTTTTAAGCCCGCAGTCTCCTGACAAAAACTCCGAATAACCGTAGCCGTGCCGTATTATGCGCCGCCCCTGCATAAGGCTCGCAAAGGGCGAAAACGTCTCGCCGCTTACCGTATCGGTTATCAGGATGAACTCCCCCTGCATATCATCGGCGGGGGAATCGTACCACGGGGTGAGCTTATGCTCCCGGCTGTTTCCCCGCCATGTATGCCCGCCGCCCCGTTCCGTAACTATGCAGCCGAAGGTATCGTTGGCTATCACGTTGCACCAGGGCATAGGCAGGCTTTGCCCCGCCTCAAGGGTGATGACGTACTCTCCGTTTTTATCAAAGCCACCGAGGCCGTTATCAAAGCTCAGCTCCGGCCGCCCTATGTCTATGCTGCCATGCTTATAGCCGTTATAACTTCGCATCTCCGCCTCCCTCCTGGCAGAGGGGGCAAACTGCCTGTTCAGGCTCACGTCCGCCTTTATTTCCACCATAGCGGCGCAGCGCAGGGCAGCCTCCTCCCCCTCCTTCAGCTCAAAGCCGTTGATAAGGTGCGCCCTGCCGCAGTTTATCTCCTCTGCCATTATGGCCGCCATACGCTCCCGCAGCTCGTTTCGATATTCGTTCGGGTAGCAGCCCACCGCGATAATGTCCACGGGCAGCAGCCTTTTTGCCATGTATTTCGAAAACTCCATAAGGGAGCGCAGCAGCCTCAGCTCAGTAATGCGCTGTATTTCTACCAGCAGCACAGGTCTGTCGCCGGATATACCGTGCTTCCACAGTATTTCCATCCCCCCGGGCCCAACGGCGCCGTACTTTATGGGTATCTCCAGCAGCAGCCTTGCCGCGATCCTTTCAAAGAGCTCCGCCTTCCCGTATTCCGTAGCCGTCTCCCTCAGCAGCCCGTCAGTCTGCGCCTCGCTCATGGCGAAGCAATCGTTGAGCCGCCCCTGAAGCTCGCGGCAGTCCTCCAACGCCCGCTCCTCGCTCTCGGCATAACCCATGATAAACCACAGCTCCTGTCCCTCGCCGGGAGCTACCGTCACCTCGCTCCGCGCCCCGAAATACGGCAATACCGGACATTCGGCATTTTCTGTTTGCAGCATTGGCTGCATCATGGCCTGCTCCGGTGTTTTCAGCCGCCCCAGCGCCTTTAGCCTGTCCGCACAGTAATTCACCTGTCCCTTTGATATCAGCCTGCCGTACAGCCAGCCCGCAGCCTTTCCCCGCTTTTCAAACAGCAGCGCGCCGTCTCTCATGTGGGCATCCACCTTCAGCCTGTTGAAGGATGGGTGAGCCGTATCCGCCGCCTGCGAGCTCAGGCACACGTCAAAGAACGCCCCCAGTTCTATATGTTTTTCCTCTGTGCCGGTGTTTTTTACGGTGACGCGCCGCACCTCGCCGTTCTGCCCGACTGCCGCGCATATCTCCATCCGGCAGGATATGCCGTCGCGGGCGTTATTGAATTCCGCCCTGTACGGGTAAAACACGGCTTCAGCGCCCCTTGCAGCATCCCATGCATCGCTTCCGTTCCGCACCACCAGCCGTACGCCATTCCGGCCGCGTATATGGTCAGGCCGCCAGCGCGTAAGCATTATATCGCCGCACTTTGAAAAGCCGTCTCCGTCTTCGGTCACGAACAGCGTATAGCTGCCATTGGTCAGCAGCTGGCATTCGGGTATACTGTACCTTTCGCGTATTATACGCGGCCGCGTCTCCTTTCGTGCGCCGTTCCTCTGCACCCTGCTTTCAGCCGAATGCAGCGGTTTTATGCGTATGCCCCTGGCCGGAGCGCGTTCCTCTGTAAGTATTTCAAACGCGCGCATTGCAGGGTATGACATAAAGTACTTCTCTATCGCCCCATCGCACAGCGCGTTTGCTATGGCGCACATGCTCATGCCCTGATGATGCGCCATAAAGCTTTGAACTACGGCGTGATCCTTTTTCTGATCCGGCCGGCCCTCGGTATAGTCCAGCGCCTCGTACATGCCGTATGGGCCCAATCCGCCCTCCCCTGTAAGCCGCCTTATGTTTTCGCATGCGCCCCTGGGATCAAAGGCCAGGGCGAGCATCGTTGAATACGGCGATATTACCCTGCTGTGCTCCCGGCAGCTCATAAGGCTGAGCCGCTGCAAGCCGAAGGCACGGTACTGATAGTACATGTTGCGGTCAAATGCATAGTAGCCTGATTCGGATATACCCCATACGCCGCCATAGCGCTGCCGTTTCTGCGCCTTTACGGCGTTCAGGCAGCTGTTGTAAAGCAGCGTATCCGGCGCCGCCCCAGTAAACAGCACCGGCATAAGGTACTCGAACATCGTGCCGCTCCAGGATACCAGAGTACCGCCCAGCACCGGCGCCATCTGACGGCCGAGCTTGAACCAGTGCTCCGGCTTTACGCTGCCGAGAGCCACCGCTATAAGGCTCGTCAGGCGCGCTTCCGAGGCAAGAAGGTCATACCACGAATTTGACAGCTCGCAGGCATCGCCATCGTATCCTATCCTGAAAAGCTTCCGCTCCGCATCGTAAAGCGCCGAAAAGTCCGTTTCCCTTGCCGCCCGTTCAAGGCGCGCCGCCGTATCCTCACGGCCGTATTTCTTAAGGGCCATTGAGCCTGTAATAAGACAGGCGCAGAAGTTGCCGCTGTCCACGGTAGAAACATACCGCGGACGCATCACCTCCAGCGTATCAGTTCTGTACCAGTTGTAGAGGTGCCCGTGCCACTTCTGCATTTTATCCACAGTATCCATTGTGCCGGACAGCCTCTTTTCCAGTTCATCAGCCGTAATAAGCCCCAGCTCCGCCGCGGACACCGCCGCCGCCATTGCCATGCCTATATTTGTGGGCGACGTATTTACTGCGGGGCGTTTTTCCGGCTCCTGCTGAAAGTTATCCGGGGGTATATATCCCCTGCCCTCTCCGGCAAATGTCTCAAAAAACGCCCAGGTCCTTTCCGCAATATCCTCAAGCAGTTCTCTTTCGTCAGGTCTTGGTTTCTCCTTGGGGAGCCTCCTGTCCAGCGCCCATATTGCCGCCGGCATAGCTAACCACAGCGCGGCAAAAAGCGCCGCGATGGCCGGCGTTTTGCCCAGTATTGCACCCGCGGCCATGACTATGCCCATGACCGGGCATATGTACAGCGCGCCATAGTAGCCGTTTACTCCCTTTGGCCTTGAGCCGGTCTGAGCTGCGGTCTGCCATTCCAGCATATGCCTGTGGGACACCAGCATTCTGTAAAGCGTGCGCCTCTGGGCGTCCCCCGATCGCGCTGAGGCGTATGGCAGCGCCATTATGTCCAGCCCCGCCCGCGCGGCCGGCAGCAGCATGTCAGCCGCCATTCCCAAAGGATCGGCATTGCGGGTAAACGCCGCCCGAAACGGCAGCGTTATAAGCTCCGTAAAGAAGCCGTCGCAGAGGGCGAAAAGAGCCAGCGCTATATGCCAGCCCCCGCCGGTATACGGCATGAGCAGCACCGCATACAGCACGCTGGCAGGCAGCATGCACCTTCTCAGGTTATCGAGTATCTTGCGCTTGGAAAGCCAGCTTAAAGGGTTATCCCGCTTCACCCCATCTGCGTCCCTTACCCAGTCCTTCAAAAAGGGCAGCAGCTGCCAGTCGCCCCTGAGCCACCTGTGCTGCCGCTTCCACCAGGGTATGAACGCGTCCGGCTCGCTGTCGTATAGCGCGATATCCCCTGCGTAACCGCAGCCGCAGAAACAGCCCTCCAGCATATCGTGGCTCAGCACGGTGTTTTCGGGTATCCACCGCATGGCGGTATCCATGAATGTCCGTATGTGGAATATTCCCTTGCCACCGAAGGAACCGCGGCCGAACACGTCCTGATAGAATTCAGGCGCTGTAGGAAAATAGCCGTCCACACCGGTAGAGCCCGATATTATCCTCGCAAAAAAGCTCTTTGCTGCGCCCTTCGATGTAGATGCCATGCGCGGCGCTATCATTCCGTAGCCCCGGCGCACCGTTCCGCCGAATATCTCCGGAGCGTTCAGGGGGTGCTCCATGCAGCCTATCAGCTCTGCTGCGGCTCCGGGGGGAAGTATGGTATCGCTGTCCAGCGTTATGCAGTATTCTATACCCTCCGGCAGTTCATTTGTAATAAGGCAGAAAGGCTCCTTGTCCCCTTCACATATAAGCTTGGCAAGGTCGCATATGGCTCCCCGCTTGCGCTCCCGGCCCATATATATGCCATCTGCCGGGGCAAAACTGCGTTGCCTGTGCAGGCAGTAAAACAGCGGTTCTCCATCCCCTGAAAGGTACTTTTTATTCAGCTGCGCCGTAAGCTCCCTTTCCATTCGCAAAAGCCCGCCCTCACCCTGTTCGCGTTCCTTTGGGCCGTCCTTAAAATCCCCCAGTACGGCATAATAGCAGCCCTTGAGTCTGGTGGCGAGATAATGGTTCTCAATGTGCTCAAATACTGCCCTCAGGCCCTTTTCGTCTGTCACAAGCGCAGGTATCACTATAAGGGTCTTATTGCCGCCGGTAAGGTTCTTCTCCGCAATCCTGGGTATCACCCGGCGCGGGCTGAACCTCAGCCACAGCCTTACGCTTATGCCCGATGCCACAGTCCACGCGGGAATAATGGCCAGTATCAGCGGCGCTATGCCCGCCGTTGCTCCAAGCCATACGAGGAGCAGGGCAAGGGTTATATTGAAAATCTCGAATTTCCAGAGCTTTTTGTCCTCGCTGCTTTTCTTGAAGCGCAGGTCTGGCCTAAGTACGTTATAAAGCCGTTCCCTGCCCTCCATAAACAGATACCAACCCGCCTGACCCTCTTTTCCTTCTCCGCTCTGGGCAAGGCGCACTGCCTGCCGGGCTATAACCTGCTCCGCAGCCCCCAGCCGCATCGAAAGCCTTTCCACAGAGGCGCGGTAGTAGCTTCTGCTGCGTCCGTCCATCTTGCCGTATACCGGATCCCGTCTTAGCTCCCTGTCGGTAACGCTCAGGTCCTCAAAGGCTTTATTCCACTCCATGCCGCCTATGAATCTGAGGCTCCTTATGACGTTATCCGCCCGCTGGGCGCTGCGCCGCCGCATCGCCGCCGCCTTGGCGCAAAGCCCGTCTATGCTCTTATCCTCCAGCTGCAGCTTTGCGTTTATCAGCTCCGCTATCCCTTCGTCGTGCTCCTTCATCATGCCATACAGGCATTCGCACAGCACCGGATCCTCCCCGAGACTCAGCCTGTCTATAATCGCCTCCCGCCGCGCCCGTTCCTTTATCCTCTCCAGCTGGGCAGCCGCGCTTTTTGCTGTTTCCATGGAATTCTCCGCCTCTAAGGCTCTTTCGCATTCCAGTGTAAGCAGCTTTACCAGCGCCGCATTGAGCATGTTGGGCAGCTCCGCCACCTCTGCCATCGTCAGCGGCGTTACGCTCTGATACGCCTCCATGAAGGCGTATACCGTGGCCTCGTCTATACGTCCGTCCCGTCTGCCGGCCATGCAGGCGGCTATATCGTATATCCGCGGGAGTCCCGCATGGCTGCCGTGCAGCAGCACCGGCAGGCGCTTGGGCCTTTCATCGCAGTCGTTCAATACTCGCTCAACTATATAAAAATCGCGAAACAATGCTTCGAGGGCGCCCCATTGCTCCTCCCTTTCCTGCATTTTTTTGTATATGGCAATAAGCGCCTTCCTGTCGGCGGTGAGCTGAAGTGAGCTTCGCCTGTTTTTTCTGGCGGAAAGGCCCGCACGAAGCTTCGCCTCCTCGCTTAGCTCGGTCTGTGAAAAGCAGCTCTCGTTTAATTCGTTATATGTCCTGTTTGGCAGCATTGTAGCCTCCCTGTGTTTTGCATGGTCCTTTTAGTATTGGCAGGGGGCTTAAAAATTAACATACAAAAAGCCGGACAGTGCCGGCCGTTTATTCGTAGTTGTGCTTTTTTTGTTACTTTTTATCTTCCTCGCTAAGGGATACTCCGTCCCGCGCCATGCGGTCGAGAAGCATCTGGTTGCGCAGTTCAAGGAGCTTGTTCTCCTGCTCCATGTGCTCCAGCTCTTTAACTATCTCATCGAGGAACTGGTCCACCTCGACTATATCGTAGCCCCAAAAGGCTCTGTTGAATTGCTTTTCTATTATATCGCTCTTCTTCATGCTACCTCTGAATTGTGCAATTGCAGCCCTGTGCGGGGATAACCCCCGCACAGTCTGAAATGCGAGCCTTTATCAGATCACGTCAACGTCGGTACGGTCATCGTTGCCGATAACGTCATAGTTGGTGGGAGCTACAACGAATATACCGCGGGAGATCTTGTAGATGGTTCCATCGAGGGCATAGATAGCGCCCGCCATGAAGTCCAGTATGCGCTGTGCGCAGTCGATCTCAAGCTCTTCCATATTGACGATAACGGGTTTGCGGCTCTTAAGGTTGTCGATGATGTTCTGGGTATCCTCATAGCTTACGGGATGATACACCACCATCTTCATGGGCGCCGCCGTGGGAAGGCTTACCACGTTATTGCCGGCGGCGGTCTTTCTCCTGCCGCGGTTGCCGAGGCTGACTACGTTGTCCTCAGCCATAGACTGCTGCTCATCGTTGAAGTAATCTTCGTTGTACCCTTCATCGTCCACATCCTCGATGCCGATAAAGTCCATCAGTTTGTTAAGAATTCCTGCCATGTTGTCCTCCATTCAATTAAATAAAATAGATTGTTTAATTGGCGCTTGGAGAAAAACACTGTGATAATTGTCAGGCTCGGGGCTCTCTGTCTCTACGCCCTTGCCGCAGCCGCCGGTCTTGCGCCGAATATGGCCGTTCCCACCCGTACCATGGTAGCGCCTTCCTTTATGGCCGATTTATAATCCCCGCTCATGCCCATTGAAAGCTCCCGCATATCCACGCCGGGAATACCCGCCGATGCGATATCCTCAAATAGCCTTCTCATAGAGGCAAAGTACCTTCGCGCCTCCTCCTCTCCCACAGCAGGGGGCACGCACATGAGTCCCTTCACCCTTATGCCGGGCAGCTCGGAAATTATCGAAAGTAAGTCCTTAAGCTCGCATGGGGCTATCCCACCCTTTTGAGCCTCGCCGCCGATGTTCACCTCGGCAAGCACATTCTGGGTTATTCCCGCCTTTACGGCAAGGCGGCTTATCTCTTTGGCAAGCTCCAGCCTGTCCACAGACTGTATAAGGCTTGCATTGCCTATTACATATTTTACCTTATTGGTCTGCAATTGTCCAATCAAATGCGCGTCAAGGCCGTTTTCTTTGAAAAAATCCAGCTTGTCCCTGAACTCCTGCGCCCTGTTTTCGCCCACATGGCGCGCGCCCGCGGCAACCGCCTCGGCTATGCGCCCCGTATCTACAAATTTTGTAACGGTTATGAGTTTCACTTCGCCTTCGCCTCGCCCACACTGAGCGCAGGCTGCCGCGATGTTTTCCATCACCGTCAGATAATTGTCCCTTATGCTCAAAATACGCCACCGTCCTTTCGGTCTTTGCCGCTTATACCGCTACTTTTTATACCTCATGCCTTCTACGAGGCCATCGCCCGTTATCAGCGCCTTGTCGCCGTTTAGGGCTATCACCGTCACCGGGACGTCGCCGGTGCTTGTGGTTATGTAGCTCTCGCCGTTTTTGGATTTTACCGCAGCGGCATTCATCTCAAGGCCGGTAAGCTGGGCCGTCACCGTAGCTTTGATCACGCGAATGCTGAGCAGCTCGCCTATGTTTTCGGTAAACTCCAGCATATTGACTATGCCGCCGTCACACACCACAGGCTCCAGTGCGGTAGCCGTGTATGTTACGTCATTCATGCCCTCGAAGGTCACGGTATATGTCTGCCCCCCCATAAGGCTGGCTCCCTCTGAGGGTGAGGTTATGAATGCGGCGTACCATTTGTTTGGATCTACCAGCCTGAACAGAAGGCTTTCGCTTGTGGCGGCGTTGACGCCGCTTTCGCCGTTGATTATCTTCTTTATGACGTCTGCGCTTACCACGTCCAGCTTTTCCCCGTTGAGCACCAGCTCATAGCCATCGAAATAAAAGCTCACGAGACCGGTCATCTTGGCGTTCACGGTGCTGGTGTACTCGGCTATCTGGGCCAGCTTCGCCGTTTCCTCGGAATAGAGGGAATTCAGCTCAACGTCCGCCTGTACGGAATTTTTCAGGTATACGGTACGCTGGTTCAGCAGCTCCTTCATGCTGCGCTCAAGCTCAAGCAGATCATCATCGCCGCCCTCTGAGACGTTGGAGGCTATCTTGCTTTTAAGCTCGGCTATCTGACCGTTTACCGAGGTAAGCTCGGTGGACTCTATTCCGTCCAATATCGAAAGCTGCTTTTCGTATATCTTCTGCTGTATTGTAACGAGGGACTGGGCAAGCTCACTGCTGTATCCCCATTTGTACACCGTCGCCACAGGCACCTCGGCATTTACGCTGGCGCCCTCGTCCACAAGGTGATCCACCATATCGAACTTGTCCACTGCTACGGTGCTCTCATTGCGTATTATTACGGTCTCCGGCATCAGCTTTGCCTCCATAGTGGCGTTTTTCAGCGTGCCGCCCCCGCCGTTGGGTATTATCAGCACCAGAGCCACCACTATGCCCAGCAGCACCAGCATGGTAAGGTAAAACCTTCCGCTGAACCTTACTTTTCTTCTCCTCGCCATCTGCGCTCCTTTTATATACGGCTTACGCCGTCTCGAATATCCTCTTTACTTCGGTTTCCCTCTTGTTTACCCTGCCAACGAATGCTCCCGCCATTCTTTCTGTGTCCAGTACTCTTGGAATGATGTCTTGGACGCTTTCCATGGTAACGCCCTCAATGCGGCGAATAAGCTCCTCATCGGTGTATAGCCTTCCTCTTAGCTCGCCGCGTCCCAAAGAGCTGCTGCGGGAAGCAGTGCTCTCAAGGCCTAAGAGATAATTGCCTTTCAGCTGCTGCTTGCTGCGGGCGAATTCTTCTTTGGTTATGCCGTCCTTCTTGACGGAATCTATCTCCCTGAGCATAAGCTCCACCACCTTGGCGGCCTGCTTTTCCCCGGTGCCGGCATAGAGGGTGAAGTAGCCGGTATCGGAATAGCTCGTGGGGTATGAGTACACGGAATACGCCATTCCGTGCTCCTCGCGTATCTTCTGGAACAGCCTGGAGCTCATGCTTCCCCCAAGGGCATTGTTGAGCACCAGCAGCGCAAACTGCTCCTCGGTATCCCCTGGGAAGCCGGGGAAGCCCAGGCATATATGCACCTGCTCTATGTCCTTTTCCACCGCTCTGAAGCGTTTTTCCTTTATGAGCTGGTTCTTTGGGGGTACGTAGCTGTCGCCCCGGCCCCGCCTGTCAAAGCGCTTATTCACCGCGGCTCGCAGCTCCTCCATCTTAAAGTTGCCCGCACAGGACACCACCATGTTCTGTGGTATGTACCGCTTGTCCATATATGAAAGTATATCGTCTCTCGTAAATGCCCGTACTGTGTCCTGTGTGCCCAGTATTGGCCTTGCAAGAGGGCTGTCCCCGTATATGACGGCGCTCAGCGTCTCGTGGGCAAGATCCTCCGGGTCATCCTCCAGCATGAGTATCTCCTCGCACACGACGCCCTTTTCCCTTTCGATATCCGCAGGATCAAGGCTTGGGCGGCAGGCTATGTCGCTTAGCATGTCCGCCGCAAGGTCGATATTTTCACCCAGCACCTTAGCATAAAAGCAGGTGCATTCCTTGGCGGTGTACGCGTTTATGCTGCCGCCCACCGCGTCCATCTCCGCCGCTATGTCAGATGCGCTGCGGCTTTCTGTCCCCTTGAACACCATGTGCTCTATAAAGTGGGATATGCCGGATTCGGCGCCTGTTTCATACACCGAACCGGCCTGTATCCATACCGCCATGGATACCGAGCGGAATCCGGTCATCTCCTGAGCTATGAGCTTTACACCGTTTGGAAGCGTTTCTCTTACTATCACCTTTTGCCCTATTCCGATAGGCCCAGCACATCGCCTGTGCATGTAAGCCCAATTCCTTTCTCTTCTATCGCATTTATTATGCCGCCCAGCGCCTCCTTACAGGCCGCCGTAGGCCGAAGCAATATTATGCTTCCCTCAATAGGCTTTTCAGGCAGGCGGGAAAGTATGTCCGCGGCAGTGCCCTTGGCCGTCAGCAGGTCTATCGTTGAGGATACCGCTGTTAATTTCAGTTTTTTTGCTGCCAGCGTAGATGTTACGGTATTGCGCGAGCCTTCGTAGTATATCGCAGGCTCTGCGCCGCATATCTTCTTTACCGCCTCGTTGGCCCTCCTCACGTCTTTTACGGTCCAGCCTATGCCCCCGTCCATGTCGGGATAATACCCCATGGAGGCTATCTCGTGGCCTTCTGCGGCCATGCGCATAAGCAGCGCGGGATTGTTTTCAGCCCATTCTCCGCTTACGGCAAACGTAGCCTTGACGCTTTTATCTTTTAGTATATCCAATATATCCGGTATGGCTGCCGCATTCCAGCTCACCGCGAACTGCAATGCAGCCCTTTCGCCGCTGCCACGATACTGAGGCGCCGAAACCGGCAGCACGCCGCCTGGCTGTGTAGCATGATACATCGCTATTATCAACGCCGCAAGGAAAATATTTGTCAACAATCCGCTTAAAAAGCTGAGTTTTCTGCGCATATGCCCCGTACCCCCCCCCATGTAGACAATCTATGAGGGTACAGGCAGTTTAAGAACATACGCCTTAAAAATCAACATGCGGGCGGAATAATATCCGCCCGCACACACAAGCTGTTTTATTATTTCTTCGCGTCGGGCAGGAGCTCCTTGCGGGTAAGGTCGATCTTGCCATCGGGCTTGATCGCTATGACTCGTACCAGTATCTCGTCTCCTATCTGAACCTCGTCCTCAACCTTCTCTACCCTGTGATTTGCCAGGCGGCTGATGTGCACCAGACCCTTCTTACCAGGCTTGAGTTCTACCTGTGCGCCTATGGGCAGTATGTTCACTACCTTGCCGAGGAACACGCCGCCGACTTCTATATCGCGGCAGATATCGTCTATCATGCGCTTGGCGGCAGCTGCGGCTTCAGCATCGGGGGAGGCGATAAATACCCTGCCGTCGTCCTCAAGGTCGATCTTTACGCCGGTCGCTGCGATTATGCCGTTTATGGTCTTTCCGCCGGATCCGATTACCTCGCGTATCTTATCGGGGTGTATGCTGAACTGCATGATGCGAGGAGCATAGGGGGACAGGTCTGCCCTGGGCTCCTTGATGGTCTCTGCCATCTTGTCCAGTATGAACAGACGGCCCCTGCGTGCCTGCTCAAGGGCGCGGGTAAGTATCTGCTCATCTATGCCCTTGATTTTTATATCCATCTGAATGGCAGTGATGCCCTCGCGGGTGCCGGCTACCTTAAAGTCCATATCGCCAAGGAAGTCCTCAAGGCCCTGTATGTCGGTCAATACGGCGATATTGCCGGTGGAATCGTCCTTGATGAGACCCATCGCAACGCCTGCTACGGGCTTCTTTATGGGGACGCCAGCGTCCATAAGCGCAAGGGTGCTGGCGCAGATTGAGGCCTGTGAGGTGGAACCGTTGGAGCTTATTACCTCGGACACCAGGCGCATGGCATAGGGGAATTCCTCCTCGGAGGGGAGCATGGGTACCAAAGCGCGCTCAGCCAGTGCGCCGTGGCCTATCTCACGCCTGCCGGGGCTGCCGACACGGCGTACTTCGCCCACGCTGTAGGGAGGCATGTTGTACTGATGCATGTAACGCTTGAAGGTGACATCATCAATGCCGTCCAGCTCCTGTCCCTCGGAAAGGGGCGCAAGGGTGGCTATGGTCATTACCTGAGTCTGACCCCGGGTGAATACGCCGCTGCCGTGTACGCGGGGCAGTATGCCGACCTCGCTCCAGATGGGGCGTATCTCGTCCTGTGCGCGTCCGTCGGGGCGAATCTTGCGGTTGATTATCTTATCCCTTACGATTTCCTTAGTAAGGTTGTAGAGTATCATGTCTATATCGCCGGCGGAATCGGGATATTCCTCTGCGAAGTGCTCGATGACCTCCTGCTTTACCTGCTCGCTGCGCTCCTCGCGCACCTTGCGCTCAAAGGTGTCAAGCTGCCACTCCACCTTGTCTCTTGCGTACTCGCGTACCAGCTCAGTGAAGGCTTCGTCGGGATGATATATGTTGACTTCCATCTTGGGCTTGCCGCACTCGGCCGCTATGCCCTCGATAAAGGCCACTATCTTCTTTACTTCCTCGTGAGCCGTCAGTATGGCGTCAAGCATTTCCTTTTCGGAAAGCTCATTTGCGCCGGCCTCCACCATCATGACAGCGTCCTTGGTACCTGCAACTGTAAGGTTCAGCTTGCTCTTATGCCTCTCCTCCAGGGTGGGATTGATGATATACTTGCCGTCTACCATGCCGACCGCCACAGCGCCGGTAGGGCCTGCAAAGGGGGCTTCGCTCATGGCCAGAGCCGCGGAAGAGCCTATCATGCCCAGTATCTCGGGCTGGACGTCGGGATCCATTGACAGTACGGTAGCTATTACCTGAATGTCGTTGTAAAAGCCCTTGGGAAACAGGGGACGGAGGGGACGGTCGATAAGGCGGCTGCACAGTATGGCCTTTTCAGAGGGACGGCCCTCGCGCTTTATGTAACCGCCGGGTATCTTGCCCACGGAGTACATCTTTTCTTCGAATTCGATGGACAGGGGAAGGAAATCTACGCCGTCCCGGGGCTGCTTGGCCACCGTTGCATTGACCATAACCACGGCGTCGCCCATGCGGACGAATGCGCTCCCGCCTGCCTGCTCGCAGTACTTACCGGTTTCGATGGTAAGGGTCTTTCCGGCGAGTTCCATTGTGAATGTCTTGCCTTGCATGTTCATGCTCCTTTTCATACTCTCTTATTATAAACCAATTTATTATACATTATTTGCCGGCATATGGCAACAGGAAAAAGGCCCATCCTTTTAGGACGGGCCTTTAAAGTCGCCTGTTTTTATTTGCGCTTCTTACCCATTATGGCAGCGCCGGCGCCCGCAAGGGATATCAGCGCCATGCCTATTACGGACACATCGCCTGTCTTAGGTGTAGCCAGACAATTGTACCCGCCTACGCGGAAGGTAGTCCTGTAATCCCGGCAGGGTACGCAGTTGCTGTAACGCGTGCATACGTTGCCGCAGCCCCAGTGACCGCAGGGGTTGTTGTAGTAGCAGGGGTCATAGTACCAGTCGGGACGGCAATAGTCGGAAGTAGAATAGGTGCATTCGGCCTTTCCTTCATACTCTACGGTTTCATTGCCGTAATTGGCTACCACCTGATAGCATACGGTAGTGTACTTTTTGCCGCAGGAATACCATGTATCCCTGTCTTTTTCGCTGACCGAAATGGTAGTGGGCTTTTCATTAAGGTCACACCCTGGACGACTGCACTTGCGATAAGCTGTAATCGTCTTGGTTTTGCAATCCCACGTACCCCAGTAATACTCATAATCATGTCCGAGCTTGGCAGTTTCCATATATGATACATGGTAACACTTACTACACTTTACGGCACCTTTGCCGCCTTGCTCGCACGTGGGTTTTACTGTACCCTCAGCATCGTAATTGGGGTTGCTAATGCTCCATCCCTCGGTATCAAATACACAATCCTCATTTTTTGGTTGTGGATATTCTGTGCAATTTTCAGCTTCACAAGTAATTTGATGTTCACATTTGCCATTTGGATACTTATTATTAAATGTATACTTCAACTTGCAAACGTGTTCTTCTGTTGGCTGAACAGAATCGTTAAGTATCTCATCCTGCTTGGTTTCTTTTTTGTCGTTTTGCTGATTCTGGTTAGGATCATCGGTAACAGTGGATCCCTGAACATCTTTGTTTTCTTTAACAGCAGGCTCTTGGATATTCTTGTTTTCTTCCGTAGGGTTTTGTTCACTTTGCGGTCTTACATTCGCAGCGCAATTCTCACAAAATCCCTTTTCATCTACTGATGTTACTTCTTTCTTACAATTACTGCATATTATCTTTTGGGGAGTCTCAGGAACCTCTGATAATTCCCCTTCCTCCGCCAGCGCAGGCACTGCGACCAGCAGCATGACCAGAGCCAACATAATGGCAAATAATCTTTTCTTCATAAAAAGCCCTCCCTCGCT
>ENA-ORSK01001758-ORSK01001758.1-human-gut-metagenome-genome-assembly--contig:-NODE-1758-length-16005-cov-5.888276_pt1 | contig 16005 bp, 30 predicted proteins | sample MGYA00242192_ERZ509159 | MGnify/ENA primary metagenome ERZ509159 (study PRJEB26280, sample SAMEA2338663) | human gut metagenome | biome: human gut; feature: human-associated habitat; material: faeces...
TTTTTTTGCCGTTCTCGATATTATCAATCTCGGCTTTTACCGTAATTTCAAACCAGCGATTCATTGTATTAATATTTAATTAGTTGATTTCTTTCCTTTCTCTATACTATTTTTAAATCTTTCAGAACACCACTGCAAAACGTCCATCATCATCATCTCATTGTTGGATAAGATACCTTTTATAACTAACGCCAATTGATGCTGTGACATTCTTTGGCTCATATCAAATCTTCTTTCCTCTTCATTTACTATCGTAGCCACGAAATACTTACACCCCTCTAAGTGCGTCAGGGCTTCAATCATAGCTTCTTTTATCTCTTTTTCTTCCATTATGTTTGTTTTTTTTGGGCAAAGATATGTCTTTTGATAATAAAAAAGATTCAAAATGATTTAATTTAGCTTAATTACTGCTCTTTTGATTCGTAGCGAGATAAAAATTCCGCTTCACAATAATACAATGAGTGTAATTACTCAGGTCGATTCCGTTGTCCGTAAATGCATCCAGGACCCGTTTTTCCACGTATTTGAGTTTTACTGTTATCCCCTTCTTAAACACTTCTATTAACTTCTCATTGCACTCAATAGGTCCAATAAAACAGTACCTATTTGAAGGACTGTCTGATATACAATATGTCTGACATCCTAACATGTTGCTTAAAATATTCTCATACATATTTTCTATATTTTACAATTTTTAGCTATGTTACTTAATTCAGCGGTCATTATCAAATCTGATAGTGATCGCCCCGCATGCACATTTTTGAATAAATTTTATCTTTAATAATTTTCTCATTAGAGTTATCCTCTATTTACTTTTTTCTTTATTTCTTCCGCGATCTCTTCTAATGTTGTTGGAGATAAATAATCATCTATCCTCAACTCTCTTACATAACCTAAGCAATCCAAATCTTTAGCATCCATCTCCTGCTTCTCTTCGTCGACCCACCTTAAAGTGCCATTTTCTCCACATTCCGGGCATTTATCTGCCCCACACGGAAGAAGCATTTGCGCCCCACATAAGACACATCTTACCCAGTCTCCGTGCTGCACCCCTTCGTATGTTCTTGTTTTCATATTTGTCATTTTATCATTTACAACTTTCACTTCTTCGCTCCACAAACGTCTCTTATATATCGGAGTGATGCCGATCAGAATACCACTATCTTCACCCCAATACTGAAGTGTTTTGGACTCAATTTTATGATGCAATTCCTGTATTCCTCCTTTGTTTCTGTCATAAGGATAAAAATCAGATAATTTTACCATTTTCATTTTTCTGGATTTTCAGTAGTTCCTAAAAGACATTCATTACCCTCAAAATGAATACAATAATCCCATAATGTTCCATTGGAACATTCGTACTTATAAGGCAATCTATTATAATCGTCCACAATTTCCCTTGCAAACAAACTGATATTCCATTTTTTATTTCCTTCTTTTCTTACCAGCACTTTATCAAACGGCTTAAACTCATATTTCGGCTCTTCTTTAATCCCGAAGAAGCGTTTCAGATACTCTTTAGCTTTAGGTTCTTTGCTTGCCTTTAATGCGTCAACCAACTTTTGTCTTTCGGACTCAGTGGCAAATCTGTATTCTTCTATCTGATTTTCCCAAGCAGATAAACCATCTTTTATTTTAAGAATACCTTTTTGATTTAAAGAGGCATAAAAAGACGTTAAATATTCCCCATGTGTATTTAAAATAAAGATATAGCTACCATCTTTATTACTTAACACCTCTCCATCTTTAAATGTAATATATTCTGGAACTTCAAGAAGGAGGCGATTTTCGCTGCTAAGTGCTTTTCCTGTAGCAGAAAACCAGTCTGCCGATACAGAAATCGAATGAATTACAACCAATAACGGACAATTTGACGAATTGTCTTCATATACGATTTCTGCTCTATTTTGTCCTTTCTCTGTCACAATACGACCTGCTATTTCCCCTATGTTTATTTTTTTCGCCGTTTCTAAATCAAACGGAATTGTTGCTGTTCTCTGTTCCATGATCTTATTTGCTTTTATTAGTTCCTAAAAGATGCTCATTTCCTTGGTATGGAATACACTCTTTGTATCTCAAACCTCCCAAGCATTCATATTTGTATTCTTCTTCTCTTACTCTGGCAAATAAGTGTAGATTCCAATTTCCCAAATTGCTTGCTCTCACCAAGACTTGATCGAATGGCTTAAAATCGCATTTCTTTTCTTTAGTCAGCAAGTATTCGTACTCACTTAGATATTGTTTTATTATTCCTGCTTTTTTAAGGTTTTCTGTATTAGCAATTCTTTCAGCAAAAGATTTTTTCTCTTCCTCTGTGGCTAATCTAACATACTTGGATTTATCCTCACCACACACACTTGTCCATATTGGAACTTCTTCAGATGTAATCTCGCCATATGCCGATATACCATATATGCATCCCATATCTCCTTCTCTATTAATAATACCATTATATATAAATGGGTTCCCAAGCGTGCTTATTAATACATCTCCTTTCTTAAAATACGCTCCAGCCTCTACTTCCAATTCCAGAACGTTGTAGAAAAAAGTACGACCTTCTGTATCGGCATATATAGCACTTATCCCAGATTCATCTTTTTTTACAAAAAGTAAATTATAACGATCTGCACAGTCTTTTGACTCATATACAAATTCTATTTTAATATTACCAATTAATACTGAACCTTCTATTTCTCCGCTTTTAATTTTTCTCGCCGTATTTAAATCAAACGGAACAATAATTGGATTTTCCATATCTTTTTATTTTTAATTATGTAATCAATAAAACAAGATGGGTTACTTAAACCCATCCCAGTTGTTTTGCTATTCTCTCCATTTCGTTATATGCTATCCTATGACATCCAGCGGTTAGCAAATCGTTTTCGTACCGATTTAGACTCCACTGGTGACCGGTGATGTCCTCCACCAGACCGTGCCGAAACTCGGCGCCCCGGTGCATTGCCGACACAGCCCTCCACAGTTTTCTGGCTTCTGCTATTCCAATCTTTATCTGTTTACTTGTCTCAATAATATTTCCTTTTATACGAATCCAGGCGTTAGGTTTTTCACCAGGAATATAGAAAGGTGTATTCAAGAAATTGATTTCTCCTGACTTCCGCTCTTCCAGTTTTTCATCAAAATCCTTGTAACGGGCTTCTTCTTCCTTTCTTAATCTCTCTAATTTTATTCTTTCTCTTTCTTCCTCACCCTTTCTCCATCTTTCAGATCTTTCTGAATACTTAATCCATGTACCTTCCCCGCAAACTTCATCAACAATCACATTTACGGTCCCTAACACTTTTAATCCTTGATGATCCAATAAAATTTGAAAGATGCGTTTTAATTCATGTACGTGCTTACGCTTGATACTATCTCCGCTCTTGGATAATTCATGATTGGTTCCAAGCCAATCATTAGCACTCTTTTTAAGGATACTCTTAGCAGTCCCCATGTTAAAGAACTGAATGTAATCCATCATATTCCCAAAAGCGCCCCAAATATCTGTATAAGATAATTCTGTTTTAGCTCTTTTGTATTTTTCAATAGACTTCTTAATTGATTCCAGTTTGCTGGCAACAAACCTCATATTACCAGTATCCGATATATTATCCCCTACACTGAAAACCATTGCCCAAGTTGGTATCGCATTACGAACATGGCATTGATGTTTGCTCGTGGTAGCAGAATAATAATCTTCATTTATCAGGTATGCTTTCTTCCCTTGTTTGTTTTTTACTATTCTCCCGACTTCAAAGTGATACCCATAAGAATAAATACTTGTACCTACAAAGAAGAAATTGCTCCCTGATGCTGATTCTTCTTGTTCATGAGCCCACAAGTGAGCGACTATTGAATTGTTCATATAAATATCTTTTTAATTGTTTAACTTACCTCTACTATATAATCCTCTTTGTTCATATTTTTCAATACATTCGGTTATCATATCGCAGAACACTTGCCCTTCTTTTTCGGAACCTCTGAAGTAACCAATCATCTTCAGGATATTCCCGTTAAACTCATGAACAAACTTGTTGTAATAATGTTCCCCCATAACTTTCCCGTATTTTTCCATGAACAAATTCTTGTCCAGTGATTCATCCTTAAAACAACGGTTGTAATCCCATCTTACAACACGAAACAATGTTTCAAAATTCAATCTTTCCATATCCTGTATTTTATTTAAGCTCAAACCTAATATCTTCCGGCAACTGAGAGCGGTCCACCTTGTTCACAAAATCATCAAACTCTTCCTGTGTGATTTTTTCTCCATAACTGTTCCAGTTGAAAGATAAAGTATTTAAGTGAGGGTAATATATAGCATTATCAGTAGACAACCCATAATCAAACACACAGAGCATTATCTTTTTTTCTGCTTCTGCTTGTCTGATTCTCTTATCGTATCGCTCACAAATTTCAGCACGCTTTTTCAACATCTCTGCCTTATGATCCTCTTCCCTACGTTTTTCGATATTTTCTGCGGAATAATACCTGGCTTTAACGCGCTCTTCAATAAGAGATCGTTCCTCGTCCGTTAATGTCAAAGTAAGCCTTTCCTTTTCCGGCGTATGCGGATTTACCCATTTCTTGCCACACAGGTCTTCAAGTTCAACAAGAAGCTCGTCTGATTCACGTTTCCATCTATCCACAATCCCCAGATTGAAAAGCATATATTTGAAATACAGCTCATCCTCAGAAGCTATATATAATTTTACGCATTCTTGTTCTGATATACGCAGATACTTCATTGCCACAGATATACCACTTTTTCTAATATGATATATTCCATTTCTAACCGGATACATAGGAGCACCATAATGATTACTGCAATGCAATGGTATAAATTTCGCCAATTCCGGAAAATGTTTTGCAACCTCATCGTGGCAACAACCTCCCATATACTCTACATACGTTCCTTGTTTATTTTTCTGTCTAATATCAGCCGTTACGCTCCAGTCACACATATTGTTATGACAATCATCATCTAAAGATACTGTGACTGTCATTCTGTATTCTTCTTCGTTTTCTGTAAAGAATTTTGTACTTAAATAAGTTAGTTTGTTTGCAGTTTCCATATCATTTTGGTTTAATCGTTATACTTATGAAAAATAAAATCTGCACACTCTCCGGGGAGTGTCCCTGCGTCATTACAACGGTAAAACCCCAGCGTTCCCCAGTCTACATCTACCGGATAACCTTCTGCTACTTTCAAGAAGCGTTGGATTTCCTCACATTCTTCATCCGTTAATCCAGTGTAATCACCATTGATTAACGGGCAAGCCCAATAAGAGGGCAACCTGTATCTTATTACTTCTATGCTCATAGTTTTATTAATTTACAATTACTATCTTCAAATACAGGAACCATACCCTGTCCCCTGAAATAAGCAGTAGCTAACTTAAAAGCGTACAGCGGATTCACTTTCTCAATTTCTCGCTGTGATTTATAGAAAGATAACGGCTGACATATATAGAAATTTTCATTGCCAAGACTTCCAAAAAGCCAATCCATACCACCTTCATCACAATTAGTGCCACCCAGTATTATTAAATCACATCCGGTCTTCCGGGTTCCCAAAATAAATGCCTTGTTCTTATTCTCTGGCTGCATAAATATCTCCTTGTCGATTTTAAACCAGTCGCTCTGGCGACTCTCCACATCCCGGCGAACTATTTCGTCAATTTCAAGTGCATATTCTTCTTGTGTTTTCATAAGATATGTTATTAAATGTAGTTATATAATTTCTGGATAAAATCACTCATGGCATCAGCATACACAACCTATTCTTCTAAGCCATTCTCTATCATGACTTCCTTTATCAATTCATCTCTAAGATTATGCTTGTTATCGTAGAAGAAAGTTTTCCAATTGCATTCATCATGCAATCGATGTGTATCTGAGTATTCAAAAAAGAATGACCCAAACAAACCCCAATTAGTTATAGGACATTCTGAATCACGGCAATAATACACTTTAATGCGATAATCGCCTAATCTTTTTGCATTCAGATCAACCTCTGCTTTTTCTATTTCTTTGTACAATTCATTCAGATCCATATTCCACTATATTTATGTTGTCAAATTTTTCTTTTATAACATCCAAGGCGCCACGCTCGTTTGTTACCATAACATACTTTCCTGGCTTCATTCCTTTATTCTACTTATTTTTAAATTGTTGTTCTTACAGTATTCCTTTATCCAACTATCCGTTAGATAACGATTAACTCTATCGTATTTCTTTTTCGGACCCTTGCTCCAGAATTTCCATTCGTTTGTAATATCGTTCCCATATTTATCAAACCAGTAGATATAATACACTACGTTACCGTATAAATCCACTCTTTTTCTTTCCTGTATGACTACCTCATAAGGTATCTCCTTGTCTCTTTTTCCCATCTTTGTCCTCCTTTCTTGAATAAAAAAAAACGGCACCTATCTTCACAGACCAGTGCCGGCAACTAACTTACATGGAAAACTACTTAACCTCAACTAATTCTACAGAGTTGTAGAATTTAGTGAAGCTACCAACAAATTCTCTTATATTTTTATATTCTTCTGGTCGTTTTCTGTTACCGTCTTTTATGTAATTTACCCACAGTCTATCCTCTATGTTCTTAATCGCATTCTCTATCGTAAATTCGTCGCTGACACACATTAAACACGAAGACCCTGTTTTCTTATGCGGTTTATACACCCTTGAAAAAGACCATATTTTTATCCTGTCGTATATATATCCGTTGTTTGGATAAACGAACCCTATTCGACTGTCGCCTTCTTTAGCATAAAACACACCTGGCTCTTTCCCGCCTTTCTTATACACAATAAATCCTTTTTCTTTTAGGATCTTAACCACTTTATCTAATTTATTTTCTACGTTCATTTTCATGCAAGTATTTAAAAACGACCCTCATTATAGTTGCGAAGTTCTCTACCTTAACCCACTCATGAACTACTGCTCTAAGTACAGACGTTTCATATGTTGGGACATTGTCTTCTTCAACCACCTTACAAGAAGCCAGAACTCCTTCAGTCGGCTTTAGTCCACGGTCATGCAGCTCGCAGAGACCGTCTGGCCGGCGGAACACGCACCACCCGTCTTTCTCTGTTGGTTGGATCATCGCTATTGGTTTTTCTTTCACTGCAAGATACCCCACCATCCACATTGTCTCTTTTAGCCTGTCAGCATATCCTGCATCTATGATAGCTTCTATGTCCTTTGGTGTACCAATACAAGGAACCTTACACATGTTCTTGCATTTATCACATGTACAAGGCTGCTCCCATCTATTATGATCTATGCCAACCAACCTCTTTATCCGTTCTACTTCCTCTTTCATATTATACTGTCTCTGTTAGTTTTTCATAATACAACTTCATTTCCGGTGAAGCGTATTCCATGAACGCTTCGAATAAGCGAGGCACCTCTATTATCATATTCACATTACAACCTTCTGCCTGTGAAAGCGATTCAAGATCATTACTGTATGAACATGTTACATGAGCTCCTACATTAAACACATGTAAATCTAATCTTACATATTCCATACATAAATCTAACGCTTTAAACAAGTTCTTTACTTCATTCTTGTCAAAAAGTTCTACAAATTCTCTCAACCCCATCATTTTACTATCCTTTCTACGTGTTTAATTAATACTACTGCTATTCCCTTACCGGTTTTTATCGCACATTCCGATCCTTTTATCCATTCTACACACCCTACATACTCTTCCGTAGCATGAAATCCGGGATTGTATTTTCCAGATGTACTGAACTCTACCGTATCCCCTACCTTCAGATCATCAAAAGCGACAGACCATGTGGTCCAAATTCTATCATGTCTCCCAGGCTGAATGGCCCCAATTACGCCCTTCTTACGACCGTTTTTTATTGCCCTTAGTATTATCTTCCTATCACCTTCGATAAGGCTGCAAAAGCGCCCGTAAAAGGTCAAATCAACCTGTTTTCCTCCTATTTCTTCTCTTATTTTTGTTATTCTGTTCATTTTCTGATTTTGTTTTATTTTTTTCTTTGTTTTTTCTGTCTTCTATAGAAGATGATAATAACATTATCTTTTCTATGTTACTTTTTGACTGTAAAAAAGAATCGCATTTCATTACTACTACCACCTTCTTAAGTTCCCCATTATCATACAGCGATACACGTATCATGTTTTGCACCTCGTCCACTATCAGACCTGGAGTAGTCTTAGCCATTTTGCGTAGCTTATTATACTCCGGTCTTTCCATTTCCTCTGTTTATTACTCTATAGTATTTATCCTTATCCCCTTCTTTCAACTTCTCCAGATAGAAAATTCCATCATGTAAATGAGACAAACAAAACCTGTATCCGTATTTCTGTACTCTTCTTACATGATCCCGCAGTCTTATCTCTTCACTTTTGTCTTGTACTTTGATTTTAATACTGTCTCCTTCTTTGATTGTGTATAAAATAGTTTGAATCTCTTCTTTTTTCATCTTATAAAATATTTTAACGGCAGCACCTATACTCACGCACCACTACTGCCTTATGTTTAACAATTAAATACTTAACTCTTCAATGGTCAAGCCTTTTTCTTTTGCCCACTTTAGCATCGCGCATAATTCTGTTTCTGACTTATATTTCGGATCACGCCACGCCCATCCGAATTTATCCAGGACATGATGATATAATTCGTCGGCCTTTGCCGTGTAAATGTCTTTGAATAAATGCTCCGAACCTTCCGGTATAAGCATCTCTGTTGTTGCAAAATCGGAATACGATAAACATCCGTAAGCATATTCTGTTATTTCACTCCATGCTTCTCCGGCTTTAAATCCAAATTCTTTTACAAAAGCCAAAGTTAGATACATATTTAATAATATTGTTACATCATATCCGGAATCCGACTTTCTTTCTATTATTTCCTTTTCAAATTCCTTTAAATCTTCAGGCCCTAAAAAGATGTATCCTGATACCGACCGGTAATTAGTCTCCGCATACTTCTTGCATTTATCATCATTGACAATCTTACTAATGTTAGATAACATCTTTTGCCTCCATTCATCACAAAACTCTACCCTTACATCCATCCAATCAGTACCATAATTGCGATCTTTTGGATGTCCGACCGATATTACCTTTATGTTATTCACACCATATTCATAAAGGCGTTCGCCCACCTTATTCGCCCATTCCTGTACAAAAGGAATAAACTTATTGCAATAAGAATCAAAATCAAAATCTAATTCCTCCTCATATTCCGGCATCTCTTCATAATCTTGTTCAAAGAAATAGCGAGGATCTGCTATTGTTTCATAGAAACTTACGTTAATGAAACAAAACTCGTTGGTTGTCGTTTTTAATATCATAACTTTTTGTATTTACGTACATTTTTCTTGCCATAGAATCTACACATGGCACGAATCTGACTATAAAATACTTTTGTCCTCCTGGCCTCAAAGTATTTAAACATTTCTTCATTCTTTGTTTCCCAAACGTAATCCGTTTGGGAACTCATGTGATTTTTGTCCTTGCGTGAATAATGGTAATATGATACCACAACACGTTTCGCACCATTCTTTACAGGTACGATATTCACATCTATGTTATTATCTGTCATCTTATTATTGTTTTATGTATTATACAAATACAAAGAGCGCATACCTTCACAGGCCGGCGCTCCTTTCAATAAAAATGAAAAAACTAACATTTTTAATCTAAATACATCTCCTGCTTCTTTAGAAGATAAATCCATGTCTGGACTGAATGTTATTACTTCCATATGATTATGATTTATTGTTTGTGAGATTCCCAGAATCGAACCAGCCTACCGCACCATGAATCCCATAAAGCAAATGCTCCGATCTTCTCAGACGGGAGCATTCTGTCTAAAGCATAAGAAAATTAATAAAGAATTTTTTCTCACTTACGCCATATCATCTAAAATAGCTATCAGCACTATTTCTATGACAAACATAATAGAAAATATCTTAAATGCCTTTTTCATATTATTTCCTCCTTCTTCTTTATGTTTATAGTTCTTCTATACAGGATCTCTCCGGTCGTAATATCCTGTGCGCTTACACTAATACGAACACAGTCCTTTAACCAACTCGGTCTGTGTTTAAGCAATTCTTTAGCACTCGTTCTTAATATCATCTCTTTGGCATCTGATACCGGCATAGACCTGTTGCTTATTAGTCTACTACTTTTCGAACCTGTATAAGATATCCAATTTATCCAAATATAATGTATTGTTCTTTCCATCTTTTTTCTTTTTACGTTCCACAATAAACTGTCCCGGCTCTGCTCCGACCTACGTTCCACCTACAACCGCAGGCCTTAGCCCAAGGCGCCGCCTACTCCCCCTCTATGGCAGCCTGTTCGTACCTACAAAGCCAGTCTCCTTCTACACAACTAACACTACGCGATAATAAACATTTATCCTTATAACAATCATTAAAAATACACCCCTCACAACTGTAATCCTTAACTCCTTCACAGCTAACTACCTTAGCATATACTATACCATCACTGCCTTCTATCCCTTTCACCCCAAAAATAGAACCTTCTCCCTCCTTACTCAAATCTAAGTCAGGCGCAAAATCATATACGTTCATGTTGTTTATATTTTAATTGTTAAACATCACGCTTTAAAAAAATACTCACATAATGCAGTCCTCAACCCTTAATCTGTTGGAAGGAACCTATATAATGCTGTTTTAAACCCTTATCATATTGAATTTTGTGGAAATGATCTACAGAACACTGTTTTAAAACCCTTATCTATTGAATTTTGTTGGTGAATTTTGTTGGTAGGGGAATTTTGTTGGTAAATTTTGTTGGTGAATTTTGTTGGTAGATGAATTTTGTTGGTAAATTTTGTTGGTGAATTTTGTTGGTAAATTTTGTTGGTAGGGGAATTTTGTTGGTAGGGGGATTTTGTTGGTAGGGGGTGCCCTCCCTCTCTCCCTCTCCCTCTCCCCCTCTCCACCCCCGGCTAATCCTCCGGCTTTCCGCATAGAACCTGCGCTCTACCGCCTCACTACCGGCATACGGAGAGCGCTACAAGCTTATACTCTGGCATGAAGTGTGGGGTGTTTGGAGATAATATCATTCCATAGAGAGAATAGAGAGTCTTCAGCCCACGCCCTACCGCCTGCTCCTCCTATCAAGATAGATATTTAAACCTATAATCAAAGCCAACAAAGAAAAGCAAAAGACCATTACAATATTATACTGATCCGGTCCGTACTCCAACATAGAGCGAATACCAACCGACAGAAAATAAAGATCAGCTACTAATAAAAACCACCACATAGAATAAAAAATTTACAATAAGTATGTCCGAAAATACGGGGATTATAAAACCTAAATAATTGATAATCAGGCATACCTCATTTTTAAGAAAAATACAATAAGCCTAATTTTCAATCCATAGAGACGAAAAAGGCGGCATCCGACACCCTATTTTGGGTCAGAAAACCGCCTCAAGTTTCGTTTTAGACCAATTTTAACGACATGATATAGACAAAATACCGGCATTATATCCGAATGGCCTTATTTTTGTTTCGTTTTAGACCAATTTTGTCCACGTCCGCCGTTCACTCTCAGAATATCCTACCCATGAATATAAAGAGTAGGATACAAAAATAGGGCCGCTCCGAAGTTCGGAACAACCCTACTCCTATTTAAATACTGTTTATATTTTCCTTGACGTATGTTCGTGATGTATGAACTTTACGCTTGCATTTATCCTTTCCTGTATCGGCATGATACGCTTCTTTAAGATCACGATACAACATAAATTCCCGATACGCTCTTTTCCGCTTTTCTTTAGCTTCTTTCCTGGACAGACCGCGGACGTCTACCATATGAGATTTAAATTTCCTTTCCATTTTCTTTATGCTTTAATTATGATTAACCCCAGCGGTTAAGTGCTTCAATATAGAAACCTTCCGCCTCTTTGTACTCACTTTCGCTTAGTGCTTCAACCGTCTCGATATAGTTACGCAATGTTATTTTTACGCAACTGTTTTTAGATTTATTGAACGCTTCAGTTAAAGCGTTGATCATTGCTTTCTTTCCCATGTTATTATATTGTTTATAATTTAGAGGTTGCCCCGGAATCGAACCGAACACGCATTCCTATTCTATACGAATTTTATGCTACAACCAACAGCCCGTAATTAGTACGTAGTTCTTGTGTACAGGCCCGTACTATGTTGTTATTATATTTTCCGTCTGCTACACAACTTAGCCACAAATAAAGGCGATTGTGTCCTTGCGTTTTGATATATCACGCTCCTACATGGTAGGCTACATGTTTATACCCTGTAATTTAATCTACAGCCTTGTCCTATTTTACGTGTAGGCAAGTAAGACACGTTTCGGTCTGGAGATAAACCGCGTACAACGGTATGTTTTCCAAACTGTACTAACATACCTAACATAACTACATTTATCCAATGTAATACATGCAGTAATACCAGCCCTTTAATTGCCAACGGCAAGGGCAAAGGTATATCTATCTCCAATATGTAAAATAACTCTCTGTTTTGTCAGCTTCAGTCTAAAGCATACGCGGGACGTGCACCCACTGACAACGGCGTACAGACGCGTTAAGGTACGCGCCCAACCTTGTTTTTCACTGCTGATTGCTTTCGTGTGCTAAATACTCACTCACGCACTTTGCAATGGTACGGATTGAATAAGATTTAATCTTAACGGCTACATAGGTAGCTTTATACTCATCCGTTTCTTTGACAAGCCACTTTGCGCTTTTTTTAGTCTCCAACGTTTCAGCGGTTGAAAAACCGAAAGATTTATACTCCCCGCCATAAATCACATTTTCCGCGCACCAGTCGGCCGTTTTTGCCTCGATTCCTTTCTCCTTGTTATCCTTATATACTTTAGAGTATAGAGAAAATTTAACAAAGGTATCACCCACTTTAGGCAACATTTGGCTACACACTGCCACCAGATTTTTTTTATCTTTGGCGAGGGCTGCTACCTTTACGGCGTATTCTGCCGGTATTTCCAACGCCTTGCAAATAGCCTTTAGATCAGCTCCATTAGCAAATAGAGCGTTGTACAACTTAACAGCACCTACCAAATTTGCAGCATTTTCTTTAATAACAGCAGTCTGTAGTTTGTTTACATTTTTTTTTGTGATCATATCCAATATATTTTAATTGTTAAACAAATGATATTCAATTTAATGACCCACAACGCAGGCAATTACAGATACATATATAGTTCACCCAACGGGTACACTATATAGGTTCACTATGTTAACTCGCGATCTCTCTCGATCACGACGCAAATATACGACATTTATCAATACTACAAATATATATACTATCTTTTTTTTGTTAACTTGTATTAATTTCGATTCTATTATCTGATTATCAGCAAGTTGCAAAACACACAAGAGCAGTACTATACGCGTACATTAATATGTAGGATATATGTTTATTTAAGTGGCTTATAATCAATAGGTTATAATAATACATTGATTATCAATAATTTAAATAAGTGATTGATAATCAGCGAGTTTTTAGGTTTGAGGTAAAAACGCGTTTCCGGTTTTCCAGCGAAGGGGGGGGTGGGGAAGAAAACGCGTTTCGGGGGCGGGAGGTTCGTGATAGGTACCCCCTCTCTCCCATCACATAAACCTCTTTCTCACATATCTCCCACATCACATAAACATCTTTTACCCTCTCTCCCATCACATACCCACCCACCTCACACACAACAAAAAAAAATAGGATTGATAGAAACCAATCCTATTTAAAACACGACCTTATTAATTTATTGAATTGAAGTAAGTTTATGGTTTTCAAGGAAGTCCTTAAACTGGTCACTTGATACGTCTATAACGAATCCAGCAGCACCAGCATGTCCTCCACCGCCGAATCTCTTACTTACCTCACAGCAATCCGCGCTGTCTTCTACGCATTCATAAAGAGAGAACCGGACTTTACCACCTGGCATGATACAAAATGGCATCAGGGCTTTAATTTTTCTACCGTCTAAATAGTCCGGTGTAAGAGAATCAAATACCTTAGAACCTGATTCAGCGGTATTCATCGTCACAACCTTCACCTCATCGACGTAAGCTTCGAACGAGTACCTACTTACCTCATCTTCGTTTTTGGCAGCTACGTAGTTAATTATAGCACGTCCTTCTTTAGCAAGATCATAAAAAATAAGATCAATTTCATTGTCTTTCATATTTTCTTTAAAATGATCATATAAATACGACAATGCAATCAATACATTGAGTCTTATTTTTGATCTCATGGCATACTGGATAGCTACTACCGTATCCCAGCCTAATTCAGATTCTTTATTCCATACATCGTAGTCTGATAAGCACCGGACGATCGCCGGCACCTTCCCCATCAGCAGGTCGGCAGCCAGCGCGCAAGCCGCCGTACCGACTCTCCTCAACCCTGGAACAGTGAACCCCCATGTCTTACTATCTTCAATAATTCCTTTATGATGGTCTATCCACATCAGGCTCTTTCCTTCATCAAGCCATTTCTTGAAAATCGTTTTAGAATCGGATCCGAAAGACACGTCAAGAACATAAACAACATCTAAATCACGCACTTTGCTGGTAACTTTCTTAACATCATCTTCATACGAATACGGGATATAAATAACATCCTTGTTTTTACTGTTTTCGTACATAGTTGCGATGGCTGCCGACACAACGCCATCTAAATCCGATTTATGATAAACTATCGCCGTTTTATTCACCTTCATAATATTGCACATAACTACCTAAAATTATTTACCAACAAACGTGATAACGTCCATATAGTCAATACCGGCATTCTCAGCACATACCTTATCCGAATCAGAGAACTGCCCTGGCAGACCACTGGCGTCTCCGACCATCAACGAACATCCCTTAAGTTGACTAAAGTTCATACCACGCATTACCGTGTCTTTACACTTCATAAGAATATCATCAATCATACCCGTGTTAGGCTTCCTCATCGGATTTTGTTCGTCATTTGAATAACACAACCTTTTTTCATATAGGACGCCTCTTATGCCTCTCTTTACCGCCAGATCATGTACGGACCTCAGTACGTATTCTATCTTAGCTTCAATATCAGCTCCAGAAACAAACCCAGCTTCTACTCCTCCTTGATTGCTTACGATAGCAAATACCTTAACACCGTTCTCCTGCATGAGGTCAAGAGCCTTATTCACCACATCCATCTTAATCCTCATATCTGTCAAGTCTGTAGCGAACGTATTCCCAGAAGCGGTTTCGACCAACGTCCCGTCAAAATCGAATAGCAATATTCTTTTGTTTTTAATATCTACATCGTTCATCATTTTTCACTCCTACTCTTTTTTATTACCCTAAGCTGAAGACGGAACAGATTACTGTCTTCTTTTATAATATCATACACAGCATAAGAATTTTCTCCTATATCCCATCCAAGATAATCGAGCAGGTCTTTTAAGTAAATCCTCTTGTATTTTACACCAAGGTTATTTACCTTAAACGATCTCTCGTCTTCAACATCAGAAGCAGCCAGATAAAAGACCGTATTTTCAACTCCTTCAAATATCTTCCCTTCTTCTAAGCCGATAACAACCGCATCCGTTACCCCCATCCAATTCAAATTATCGACAGAGATAGTCATTATCTTACTTTTGCTGATTGACAACTTCCGGATCTTGCTTTCTTTAGTTTTAGATCCTAAAAAATCCGTACTGTTAAAAAAATCTACTTTCATGGTTATAATATTTTATATTTATGTTGCAAACATACATAATAAATAATCATCAAAGAAATAAATAGGATTAAAATATGATAAAAAACCCATAGCACTACGTATTTAATAAAAAATAAATCAATGACGTAAGAGAATAAAAATAATCATATATTTGTCGGTATCTTAATCAATTAAAAATAAATGTCATGGCAGAATCGAAAATAGGTTTTGTAACCTTCAATCCGGGATCAGGTGACGGTGATCAGGCGGTTACCGTATCAGGTG
>ENA-ORSK01001759-ORSK01001759.1-human-gut-metagenome-genome-assembly--contig:-NODE-1759-length-16004-cov-3.047965_pt1 | contig 16004 bp, 15 predicted proteins | sample MGYA00242192_ERZ509159 | MGnify/ENA primary metagenome ERZ509159 (study PRJEB26280, sample SAMEA2338663) | human gut metagenome | biome: human gut; feature: human-associated habitat; material: faeces...
CCATAATTCCCCTCCTACAAAAAGAGAGAGCCGGCAGGCTCTCCCTCATTCTTTGTTTACAGATTTAGAATTTTTCTAAAGTCATTGGTTTCTTTTTCGCATTCCGTCTCTTTTTAATAAGAATAGCTGCGGCTGCTAAGAGTGCGGCTGCGATACCTACAAATAATCCTGCATGTGTGCTTAAACCTGTCTTAACACCCTTTGGTGAACTGTTGCCAGATACACCTTTTCGGTTGATTATCTTCTTGATAACCTTTTCCACTGGATTTTTCGGTACTTTTACCTTGACTACTGCCTCTTTTTCTGGTGTCTGGTCTGAAATGATGGTTGCCTTGTTCGGAATCTTCTTACCTACTAATTTCTCACTGTTGATCACAGCATCAAATGTGATCATAGATTTTTCGGAAAGTTCCGGATAGACTACTTTAAATCCTTTCTTTGTGCGGATAAGATAGATACTGTTTGTATCCGATGTCATTGTATCCTGCTCTGGAAAAGCCTCTTTGGAAAAGCGGGTAGGGTCTCCATGTATATCGCCTGTAATATAAATCATTGTTTTATTCCTTTCTCTCTTGGGACTGCATATTTGTATATGCCATCGTATCCATATATTAGCAAATTTGCAGGTTTTTCTATATCTGCCAGAACTTTTACGGTAAAATTTCTACCATTTGATTTTATTTCTATTCTATCCCCTTTTTTAATGGTAGTTTCATAATAAAAATAGGATGTTACATTATCCGGGAAATGCAGATATTCTGCCTTCCAAAATAAGGTGATTGCAAACAATACAAATAAGAATAAAAGAATTCCCCCAGCAGGAGAAAGTAAGGAGTCTCCATGTGTATATAAAGTAAACACAAAATAAAAACCCACTCCCCCTAGCAGAAGAAAAGCTTTGACTTTTTCCCATATGATATATCGGTTATATATTTTATTATTTGCAAGTTCTATGTAATAGTATTCCATAATTTTAACACCTATATAGTATCTTTTCAAATTTTGTCATTGGTCTCATGTTTACAATCGATCCGATTCGCACATCCCGTTCGTAGTTTTCTTTTGAAAATTTAGAAAAATATCTATGACGACCATTATTGTAGGTGACCTTTATGTTATGTAAAAATTCATCGTTCATCTTCTAACAGCACCTCATCTTTTGCCTGCTCAGGACCGGTCTTTGGCATTTCTTTGATATTTCCAAGCCATTCTGCTACCATATGTCTGTGACAAAAATCTCCGTCCTTTTCATAGCATAGAAGTACCGCATCTTTTTCTCCTGCTAAGGCTTCGATCTTTTTCATGATAGTAGCTTTATCCAGTTTCGCTAATTTTTCCTTATACCTTTGGTCATATTCGGCTTCTGTGATTTCCCCGGTTTTTAAGCCATTCACTAAATCGAATCCCGGATATAACTCAGGGATACATTTTGTTTCAAAGGGATACCATTTTGGTACAGAGGTAGAAATTCGAATATGTACTAGATCTGGAAATGCTTTTGCTCTTGCATAATAGGAAGTATATATCATTTTATTTTGCTCCTTTACGTTTTGTTCGCTAATTATATATGTCAAAAAATTCCGTAAAAATGAGCAAAAAAATACCCCAAGTTTAAAACCTGGGGTAAAAAATTAACCGACATATTCGTTAGTTTGTGTGCAATATCTTTCGAATATCACACATTCTACATAAGCAAGTGCAATCCAGAAATTTTTATATCCATATCTTATTATAGCAAGAATAAGTATGGTATAGTAAACGGGACGAGGTAACGAGTAATGCATTAAGTTAGTTAATCCATCTATAATTGAAACTAGAAAATAGCTCCACGCTACTGCTGCCATAATACCCATAGAAATTACAACAGGTCTAAAAATTGCTAATCTTCTTAATAATTCTGCAATTATCCCCATACCAAGGAAAAATGAGATTACAGTATATGCAATTTTTCCAGTATAATAGTTGGTGACCATTGCAATAAAAATACCACAAAGAATACCAATAAGCGAATACCAGAATTTAACAGGCATTATAACATTTTTAACGTCATCCCCTTTTTCTACTTTATAAATTTTTTCAGAATATTTCTCATGTTTTAAATATCTTTCTCTTTGTGCTTCGTATTGCTTTTCAAAATATCTTTCACCATTTTTACCTTTTTTTATCATATGCTTACCACCTCTCACAAGACTACTGTTGATTGGTTTTCCTATTATTATATGTCAAAAAAAACCGCCAAAAGTAGATATTTTTATTACTTTTTTTAGCATATCATAGGAAAATCTTCTTGTAAAGAGATAGTATTATCGAAATCTCTGATGCCTGCTGCGAAATATATTTTTAAACGGTCTTTTGCTATTTTAATCTGTATGTTTTCTATTTCATTAAATTTTGTTTCATCTACGGTAATATAATAATGCCCATCATTTCCACAGATATTATAAAATAAATCTTCTATATATGGGATACAATCAGGATTACATTCTAAAATATATTCATCCTTGTCATAATCTTCAATCTGAAATCCTTCAGAAGCAAAACGTTTAAGATCTTCTATTATTTGCGAAACCTCTGTTAAGATATCCAGATGTTGTCGTTGTTCTTCTTGAAAATCCCATAATAAAGCTACCGGATAAAAACACTTCTCTTCTATTTCTTCAAAATGTTTTTCCAAATACTCTATATTCTGTGGTTCATAGGTATAAACATGTTTCATTACAGGTCGATGTAATAAGTCTTCTTCCTTTTTTGTAGATTGTATTATATCTTGTTTGGAAAACGACATCCCAGCTATTTGTCCGTTATGATAAAAATCTAATGTAAATGGTTTGCCATCACTCCCAAGTACATTACAAATAAATTCATCATCCAGTTTCGCTTGTCGTAACGCCTGTTTTATCAGAATTTCTGTTGTATGCCTTCTATCTGCTTCATAGACTGCATATGGTTTCCAATCTGGTAAAGTAATAGACATATTTGTAAAACCAGTCACATTATCCTTTGTATTCAATATCGGTTTATAATAATTTATCAGGTATTTCTCAATAATATCTGTTTCTGTATTATTTTGTAATTCTAAATAATCAATATCCCATAAACCTAAGTAAGGCGCAAAATTATCTTCCTTTTGGTGGGCATCAATTCTTTGTTTTAAACTTGCATCTGTTTTCCCGATATAAATAACTTCCCCGGTTTCTCTTAACGTATATCTATAAACACAATAATCCCGTATCATTTTACTGCCCTCCTGGTTGCTGCAATGAACGCCTTTTCACAAATTTCATCCGCTAAAACCTTTTCCACCACAGTGGGGATTGATACTAGAAACACAGCATCGACATTATAATATTCCCGAAATTCTGTACCTGTGAGATAATATAAAATTCCATCAATTTCTCCAATAAAAAAACAGGAATCCGTATCTGATAAATGTCTGTCTTTATCCGTACATAATAATCCGGTAGTAAGTTTGTTATCTTTTATTGTTTCGATGTAAATATAATCTGTTTTTCCATTATGTAGATAAGAAAACAAGTCCTGATAAGGTACATTTACTGCATGAGGTATTGCAATACAAACGCCAGTGTCATCATCCTCCATTTTTATCTCTTGTCTATTTTTAATGGCTGCATATATATCAAAATATGGTTTTATAAAAGATATTTGATTACACATATTTTTCTCCTAACTAAATAAAAAATAGATAGAGCTTTTACACTCTATCTATTTATGTCAAAAGTTTTTTGATTTTTGTAAAAATATGAGGTTATTAGTCAAATTCCGGCTCAAAACCTTCCTGCTGTGGAGCCTGTCTTGTTTGTAATGCCATCTGAATATTTGCATATAATTCCGGATTACTATGAGAAAGCTTCCGAATAACATTCTGGTTGATTCTGGCAGCTTGTAAATATTCCTCATCAGATACATTCTTTAAAACGCCATTTGTTACAATGAATGGATTCTGAGAAATCGCAATTGCACGTAACTCAGGATAGGTATTCTGATAATTACGGATATTTAATCCATTTCTTTCTACCGCCAGTTTTACTGCCTCATAACAAGGACCTTCTATACTATTGATCAAAGAAGGATCCTTAGCAATCGCATATGTCTGAATCTCCGGTGTAGGTGCTTCCATCAGACCGATAACATCAGGGCTTGCGTCAAGCGCTGTTTTTTGTACAACTTCAGTAGGATTTACTAATAAAGATACTACCTTGGGACTGGAAGCTACTGCTAACAGTTGTAAATCTTCTGTCTGAAATTCCATAGGTACCTGTCTGATTGCATAACCGTTCTGGTTTACAGCCGTCTCAAATACCCGTCTGCCAGGCATCGGGATTTCCCCGGTCCTTACCTTTTTCATAATATCTTCCAGCAATAGTCCATTTTTCTGTAATACTCCGATACATACAGCTTCGGAAGGAGCAATTACATTACGAATATAGTTGGGGTCATCACCGATTAAGATAACCTGTACTTCATCACATGGATTCTGAATCAAATGCGCTACGGACCGATCTTGTTCTACGGCAAATACCTGTACTTCCGGTAAAGGATTTGCAATAACACCAATCAGTTTTGGATCTTTCTGTACAGCTTCCATCTGCGTTTGTAAATCAGGATTTCCATGTAGTAAATTTGCAAATCGTAATCTTTCATCTATGGTAGAATGATAGTCATTCAACATAAATGCGGTTTCCGGTCTTGCCAGCAAATCCCATCTGGTAGGTTCATCTGCACCTGCTGTAATACGCACTCCTGTTGTCTGATTGATAAAGGTACGTCCATTACGTTTTAATACTCTCGCCTTATTACCGCCATCTGTTACATGATAGTCAGAATACACATCTTTATTTCCGTGTGCCAATGCGGTTCTCTGGGGGTTCCATGCAATCGTAGTAGGTAATTGTGCTTCTTCCTCATTATTGATGGGTTTTCCGATACCGTTTCCTAAAGTATTGTATCCCATACCCATATGGATGTTTTTATAAGGCATCGCTTCACAATATCCGGCAATAATAGACATATAAGATGCTACCTGCCCATCATTTGCGAATTCCATATTATCGAATACAAAGGTATCTTTGGATTCATCGGTCCATACAAACGCCTGTGCCAAAATCTTATGATTCTTTTCGATAACAACGGTACCTGCAAAAGGATCCGTTACTGCTTTATATACACAGGATTCTCCGGCATTGTCATAGTGCTGACAGCAATTGGTATCATATCCTACGGTAAAGTTACGGTAATCGTCCTTTGGTAACATATACATTTTCATATTACCGGACTCTGCTACCACATTACGTCCTCTGATTGCTAATTCGTTTTCTGAGAATTTAATATGATATTTTCTTTCAAACTTCGCACAATCTTCCATACCACGTTTGTTATTCTCACGAATAATAATCTGTCTGGCACTTAAGTTCTTTGTAAAGCTTGAAATTTTATGCTGATTTTCAAAAAGCTGTACTAAATCAGAGGTATTGGTATCTTTATGCTCCACGTACCATTCCGGGAATTTTTTATTAAGTAATTTTTTAATCTTAATTTTATCTGCATAAGTTGCAATTACCTGAATATGGTCGGTACGCATTTCACCGAATTTTAACTTATCTGCCATTGCAAATAATGCAGTATTCTTATATTTTGCAATAAGCTGAATATTTTTCTGATCAAATTTTTCTGCAATCTCCCGAATCTGTTCGTCCGTTGCATTTTCTGGTTTGATATCCTTTGCAGCGAGTTGTGCATACATATACTCTGCCAAGACTCTGGGTGCATGACCATGATATAATTCCTTGAATATATCTTCTGCTTTCTGTAGCATTTTAGTCATAGGCATCTTATACGATTTTTTTGCAAATTTCTGCAGTTCTTCTGTATAATCTTTTCCCTCAGCAGGGTGGAATGTTTCCAGCAATTCATCATAATAAGAGATTAATGTGATATATGCTGCATCAGAGTATCCGGCTAAAAGTTTCTTTGGTACATCTTCCGGAATAACTCGTTCTGCAAATAAAGCCTTATAGAATTCTCTTTTTTTACGATTATTCACATTATTAAAATCTGCTATATTCGACATCCAGTTTGTAAGAATAGTAGGTCCCATTAATGTCGAATTATGTTCTGTCGCAAACTCTTCTCTCATCCATGCAATGATATTTGCTGTTTTTAAATCAATACCGCTTGGTAATTCCTGAGAACAATAATCACTATAATAATAGCAATCTTCCTCACTATCGTGTTCTAGTCTGTCATTTCTTTTAATGCCAGGTGTTTTGGAAATATTACACATAGTTTCAACAGAAAGAATTGGATTTCTTTCGGCTAAAATAGTATCGCTTTCTGTGAAAATTCTATCTTTATCACCATCTTTAATAGCTTTTGCAAGGTCTAATAAACGCATAGGATGTGCTTCGGAATCCGCAATTACTTTCTTTTCATAATCATTCAAGGAGCGATAAAACTCAATATCTTCAGGTCTTGGTAATTTATTATTTGCAGAAACTCCTGCATAAGGAAGATATAATCTTTCACCATCTGCGGACATGCTGCGTAATTCGCTTACCGTTTTATCAGGAATTTCTTTTAATGTAGGCATTATCCCTAAGCAGGCATAAAGCTGATTTGCTAATTGCTCCTGTGTGAATGGTACTTCTGTAAAATGGTAACCAGGAGTTTCCTGATTGAATGCATATTTTTCAAAAGCAGTTAATAAATCCGCACGTTTTCTTAAACTCTCAGTATATGCTGTTTGTGCATCCTCTACATCATCCGGGTCCGGAATGATATCATATCCCATGTTATCCAGATAATCGTTCTGTTCTAAAGTAGTTGCATCCTTAAATTTCGAATTCTCTTTGCTGGAATATGCTACAATATTTGCAATATCCGAAGTAATTTCCTCTCCATTACGTATTTTAGTAAGCAACTCATCCAAGGTAAATTGGCTATGAATTTCAAATACGAAATCATCCTGTGCCATGTATTTGGATTCTAATTCTTTTGAAGTGTTATAAATGATCATGGTTATCTCCTTTTTTATGTATAAAAGTCAAAATAATTCCTACTTATTTATGTAAAAAAAAGATAAAAAAGTCGTCAAAAAAGGAGACCTTTTTACAGATCTCCTTATTTTTTATGCAAATTCCTGTTCAACTGCGGACAAATCTTCTGTCTTCTGCGTTGGGGCTGCTGGTGCAGGTTGTGGATGGTTTCCACGATATCTGTCCATTAGTGCAGTATCTCCAGACTTTCCGTGATGACTACCAACAGCAGTACCTAATCTTCTGCCAAGGGTATTTAATTCAAATCCGGTAGCAGCTTCCAGAGCCTCTCTTTTTTCTTGTGCCTGCGTTTCCAAAAATGCGCCTGTCTGATAACCAAAAGGCTTTCCGAAAATTTCGTATGCTTCTTTTACATAATCATTTAACATCAATTCGTTTTTGGATAACTCGACTACATATTGTCCGGTCATTACCAGCTTTTCTCTTGCACGGGTAGTTCCCACAAACCACTTACGAATATTCTCGTCTTTTTCTCCACTGCTGCGGAATTTCGAAGGATTTCTGTGATATTCTTTTCTATCCAGTGCAGATAAAGTAAGATAAGTATTATCCCATTCCAATCCCTTTGCAGAGTGAATCGTAGTCAGGCAGACACCTTCGTATTTACCTTCACGCTTAAACATGGAATCGTCACCATACATTGCAAAATCATGAAAAAACTCTTCCAGTTCTTCATAAGACTGGCAGTAGGAGATATTTTCCAAAAATGCCTGATAACATTCATCGACTTCTTCTTCATCCATTGCTTTTGCATATTCCATAAATCTGGAAATGGATTTTTGTCCACTTATAATTTCCTGTTTAAACTCTTCTGCAATCTCTTCCAGTCTGGCAGCAGGTACACCTTTTAATGCTCCATGTTCTATTACATTTGTATAATCCAAGAGTCCCTGAGTTGTTCCAGAAGTAAAGCTATCGAAGAAAGTGCAAAGTGCAGCAACTCTGGAATTATTTTTATAAGGAATTGGGTTCATTAAAATAGAAGGAATACCCATTTTAGTAAGCACAGATGCCATTGCCTGCAATTCATTTCGATTGGAAGCAAGGAATGCAATATCGGATGGTACTTTACCGTTTCTGATATCTGCCTGTATCTGGTTTGCAATCCATTCATATTCACTCTTTTGAGAATAAAATCCTTCGATTACCGGTGCTACTCCATCTGGTTTTGTTGCAATCAGGTCTTTATCAATCTTATTTTCTGCTTTATTATTGATGGTGTTTGCCAGATTGATAATATTTTTTGTAGATCTATGGTTTTCTACCAGATTGAAATCATCAAAGTTTGGTGTAAAATACTGACCAAAGTTGATCATATATTTCGGAGAAGTATGACGGAATGCGAAAATAGACTGACTATCATCACCTACTGCCATAAAGCTCTTAAAGCTGCTGGTATCAATAATTTTATTTAACAGATGAATCTGTGGTAAGTCTGTATCCTGGAACTCATCGACAATTACATGTTTATATCCGATTTCTTCAAAAAGGGAAGGATGTAATTCCAGCAAACGGTTTACCTGTAACAACTGGTCATCATATTCCAGCATATTTCTAGTATGCAGGGTATTATCATATTCACGATACATCTGGAAAATCAAATCCAGTGATACCGGAGTATAATTCGAATAAGGGTTATTTTCTCTGGTATATCCTTCTTTTTTAATTTCTGCAAACATATACTTTGCGCAGTTTATTGCAGATTTCTTACCGTATTTTGCAAATTTCGCATTGGATACCACAGAATAATCCCACTCTTCAATATGAGGGAACTGGTCGATCAGTCTGTTGATAATACCTGATCTAACTTCTTCCGGCAATACTCTGGGTGGCATGGTATATCCAAGCTCCTGATAATGCGCAGTCACAATATTCTGACAGAATGCATTAAAAGTCGTAGAGGTTAATCTGGAAGGATCTACTAATACTCCAAAACCTGCACAATACTGTACTACTCTGGCAGTCATTTCTTCTGCTCCGGCTTTTGTAAAAGTAAGTAAGCAGATATCTTCCGGTTCATAGCCCTTTTTTAATAATTCTACAATACGCATCGCCACTACCAGTGTTTTACCGGCACCAGCTCCTGCATTAATTCTTGCTACGCCTGTCTCGTAATCAATCACCTGCTGCTGTGCACGAGTCAATCTAATTTCAGAAATCGGCTTTACCTCTTTCATAATATCCAGTGAAATAGGTGCCTCTTCATAATGACAGATATTTCTCATTCCGCAGCTTTCGCATTCCTCCGGAGTACAGACATGTCCATTTTCCATTTCCTGTTGATGTTTCTCCTGAAAGAATACTTCTGCACTTCGATCGTAAACCAGCGTAGACATCTTCTGTTCATGACCATAGCTTTTGAAAATTTCTGCTCTCTCTTTTGCAGAGTTTTTATCTGCTAAATGATTGATTTCTACAATAATTTCATCATTTGGAAATAATTTCTTTCCAAGTAATGCCATTGCGTAAGCTTCATAAGATTGAATATCATCCTGTTCATTATTTGGCATTCTGGAGGTTTTTACTTTTACAACATAAGTTTTTCCCTCTTTATGTACGAAAAAGTCAGGTTTTACATCAATAGTCTCTCCGAAGAAATCTACGGTAGTATCATAATCATCTGGCCAATCCTGCTCTCTCTGATTCTCCCATGCAATGTATCTTTTGATACGATTCTCATACAGAGCTAAGTTTGCTCTCTTCTGCTCTCTATTTTCCCAAGGACAATTCTTACTGGTAAGGATACTGTCAATCTCGCCCTTAATATCATCGATAGGCTCACCTTGCAGAATACGCATTACTACTTCTCTTTGTGCAGCAGCTCTGGTAATATAATCTGCGGAACTTGTAATATTTGCGTGTGGATGTCTATCACACTGTCCGGTTGTTGTTAATTGTGTAGATGTTCTCATTTTTAAACTCCTTTAGTATAAAATAATTTCTTCTTCCATTAAGTTTTCCGGAGCAAAACCAAATTCTTCGGAAAGTTCTTCTGGCTTAAACCCTGCATCTAATAACTCTTTTGCCACGGTTTCTTCCAGTTCCGTATTTAGTTTTAACTCCATCATAGTATGTAATAACTGGTTTGCTCTTTCTTTCGTGAACATAGGGTTTCTCCTTTTTTTACTCTATCTATTTATGTATAAAAAAAATAAAAAAGTCCTCAAAAATAAAGTGTTTTTACAAAAAAAGTAACCAGAAAATCTGGTTACTCATTTAAACTAATTTCATCAAAAGATATTTTTTGGTTATACTCATCTATAATCTCACGCATATCAATGCCTAATTCTGCAGGTGATTTATAGCATGGCTGGTCCGTATCTTCAAATTTCTTCAGGTAATTATAGCTCTCACCTTTATAAAGCATACGTACATAACTTTGATAGGGTTTCGGTACCATTTTGCTAACGGTGATCATAAACTCTTTTGTATCTGTTATTTTGGAAAAAGTATTATAATATTCATGGACTTTTGTATCTTTATCCGATACCCATTCATTAACTCTTTCTGCTACCATTAATGCAAGTTTTTTATTGTTGTCAGGAATATGGCTATAAATATCATCAAAATTACCATTTGCAATAGCTCTGATAACTGCTTTTCCCACAGATTTACGTTCCATAAGATTTTTCATCGCTAAGTAATCATCGTATTTAATCTTTACTCGGAATCCATCGATATTTACCACATATCCTTCCGCATCATTACCACGTACTTTGCTTAAAGAGTCCAAAACATCTGAAAATGACTTCTTATATACTTCTGTGGTTTTTACGTTTGGATATAATGTAGCGGCTTTTATAACAGTATTATAATCATATGTTACTCCAGTCTCTTTGTCTCTAATTCCAATCAGATAAATTCCCTGCATTTCTTTTGGATACTGCACAATATGTGGGTCCTTTAAAGAAATATATTCAAAAATAAAGGTTTGATTCGGATGGGACATAATCATTTCTTTATGTGCTGAAGTCAAATAATGTGTCATATCTTCTACCCGCCAAGAGTCTAAGCTTTGGCTGGAAGACACCACAATTTCATTTTGATAAAAACTTGCCGACATCATAGATCCATCCATCTTGTTGGAAAATTCTACTTTCTTTGCTTTTTTTATTTTATCATCTATAATATTTTTGCTTGTCTCTGGACGCTCATCCATATTAAAGAATTTTGCAAAAGGTGTATTAACAAGAGCTTCGTTTTTTACATCGATAACCACACCTCTACATTCACGTAGTAAACCATCATAAATATCCCACATTCTACGGTATGAACTAGCAAATTCTTCTCCTGGTATAATATTAGAAAGCTTTTCAAATTTAATATAATGGAAATTTACATAATTTCCTCTCTGACTTGTTTCGATATAATCCATCATATCAATATATTTCTGGATACCAAGTTCCTCCACCCATACTTCGACACAACTACGATAAATATCTCTATTATAAGAGAGACTTGGTTCTCTTTTAAACTGTTTTCGATAGGCTGTTTTTATTTCGCTAATAAAATTTAGCATAGGATTCCAACTTACTTTTTTCATATATATATATTCCCCTAATTAATCCCTTTCATAATCCTCTTTATCATATAGGTCCGCTTTATAGCTTCTTTGTGTGTATGGATGCCCTAATTGATCTTCATATACTTCCAATAAAAATATTTGATTATTTCCGTCATTTACAAGTTCCTGTGCTATTGTATGTATATTTTCACTATACCAACCTGCAGGATTATCTTTTGTGGCTGCTCGATATACCAAAACTCGATCATGATCGTTTGGATCGTATTTTATGAGATTGTGATCTGCCATTTCTCCTAGCAGGTATAAACAATTATAAAAATTAAGTACAGGTGGTTTTCTATTCATAATATTTTCATGACAATATACTATTTTTGCATAGGGAAAGGTATCAGCGACCAATTTTTGTGCTTCTTCATCCGGCACATATGAGCAAATTGCATAAACCTTATTTAAATCTAACTGAATTGTCGGCATAATATTTTTTATAAAATTCTGAATCGTTGTATTATAATATTCTGCATCTCCAATATATTTTTTACAATGTTCAAAATAGCAAGACTGTACTGCCTGATTACATCCAAAATCAATAACAGTGAAATCTTCCGGTATTCATAATTCATTTTTCCTCCTCATCTTCGATTTCTTTTTTATCTGTTATTGTATTTTGATTGGTTTAGTAATAATCCAGTTTTATCAATACCAACTTAATTTTGTTTTAAAGTTGCGTGAAAAACATACATATTTTATCTCTCCAGTTCCGTATTTTCCTTATCTTGATCTCTTTCCAAACCTAAAATATGAAACATTGCAGCTACTAATTCATAATTCACTTCTGGAGTTTCTCTGGAAAAATCAGTATGTGCGTGTAACAATGATTTTACTTTATCCAGCTTATCAAGTTCATCAGATACCTTTTCTGCCAGGGCTTCTCCGGCATCAATTTTGCGAAGGACTTCATCATCAAAAGAATCTTCCTGTTCTGCGGATTCTTCTTTCTCATTTTCAGATTTTACATTATCCATCATAGTATCTTGTGTCCGCGTAGGGATATCAGTCTTTTTATTCTGTAAAATATTTCTTATTTCTTCTGTGGGTTGAAATACTTTAAATGCATGGTCTGAAATATCTACGTCTGACTTAAACTTGGAGTCGTACTCGACTCCTGACAAATCCAAATAGCTAAGAACAGCATTTCCTGTCTCTGGTTTAACGTAGACAGATTTCTTTTTCGTAAAATACATAATATCATGACTATCTAAATATTCTCTTAATGTTACGCGTGCCATAGTATCTTTGATTTTAATTTTTAATAAATCCATAATTGGGTTCTCCTTAAACTTTATATTTTATTTACTATTTATATATGTCTAAAAAAACCTCAAAAATGGTCAAAAAAAGAGACTGGAATAAATTCCAATCTCTTATTATTTATAAATTTCCTGTTTTCTCATTATAAAATAGAATCGAGCATTTCAAAATTATTCGAAACCATAATCATAATCTTCTAAGATTTCCTGTGTGTTAATGCCAAGTTCTTCCGCTTCCTCTTTGGTAACTCCGAATTCAGTTAATGTATCCAGAGTATTTATTACACTGTCTGCCAGAGCGTTTTCTATAAGCGATGTAGCAATCTTAAGCATTCTGTCATAGCCTATACGTTTTCCATAATTAAAATCATCTAATGCTTTTTCTAAATCCTGATGATAGCTTCCAGAGTCCCAAGTTTCTGTCTTTTCATCATAACCAGATACCACTACATAAGGCTCCACTGCTACTGGTTTCAAATCATCATTCAGTCGTACAATGAGAGAATATCCCTCTTCATTTTTCTGTAATCTAAGATTTTTCATATTATTATTCCCTTTCCATATAATCTTCGTTTTCTACTTGTTTTGTCAAATCTTTTTCATCTACATGTTCTTTTTCTTTATAATGGGATTTTATTCTGGCATCTGCAAATACATGAGCAAAAGTATTTACGAATTCCATAACTGCGCGATCATCGAATAAATCATTCTCATAAAAAGGGATTATATGATATTTTTCACACAAGTTATTTAAAGTTTGAATACTATATTTTGCTATTCGTAATTGATCTTCATAACTGGTCTGTAAGTTTGTCAAATCCGTATCATCTAATTTCCCCTTTTTTGACTTCACCAAGACTGCACTGCATTCGTTATAAATCAATGTTTTGTTTACTATAAATAAATCGGAAACAGCTTTTATAAACACCATATCATTTCCGGTCGTCATGCCATCCTCAAAAGTATCTGCATTGATAAGGTCTATTAGTTTTTCCAGTTTTTCTATATATGCCATATTTTACTCCTCCATACAGTAGTATCTATTGTTATATGTCAAATTCTTGGAAAAACATCCTCTAATTTTGAAATAATTCCATATATTTTCCCATAAATGGTCTCATTTTATAAATTGCATTGGAATGTAGCTGAGACACTCTGGATCCACTGACTTCTAAAATACTCGCAATCTCTACAAAATTTAAGTCCTCATAATAATAAAGCTGAATCACCAACTTTTCTTTTTCTGTCAGTAATTCCATAGCTTCTGTTAGTTTTTGCGCCAATTCCTGCTTCTCTATATTTTCTTCGGGGAATTCCGGCTTTGCAACCGTGGAAACGTCATATAACATATCTCCATTCTGTTCCATATACTCTTCTAAGGATGACACCATACTTACAGAGGCATCTGAAATCATATTTCGATATTCTGTAATATCCATTTCTAAAAATGTAGCAATCTCTTTTTCTGTCGGCTGGCGTTTTAATTCATTTCTTAATGTCTCTTTTGCCTGAAATACTCTTTTTTGATTATTTCTGATTGTTCTGGGAACCCAATCATTTTTACGAATCCCATCTAAAATAGCCCCTCGGATTTTAATAGATGCATATGTTTCAAACTTTATTCCCTGCGCAGGATCAAAATCATGCATTGCTTTTAAGAGTCCCATAGATCCATCACTAATATAGGTTTCCAAATCCGCATTTTCCCCAACTTTTAATGCCTGTTGTTTTGCCTGATATCTAACGATTGGAAAATATAATGTAGCAATTTTATTTTCTAAATCTTTATCTTTATTTTCTTTATAAGTCGTAAATAATTCTACTTCATTTTTTACATTTGTAATTGGCATAATACAAACAGTTCCTTTCTAGCGATAATATCTATTTATATATGTAAAAAAAATCCGTAATTTTTTAAATTGTGAAAGTAAAAAAGCACCAGATTATCTGATGCTCTTTCACTATTTTTATATTACTCTTCAGTCACTTCAGTATCTTTATGATTTCTCTTTTTCTTTGGAGTTTCTACCGGAGTTTCCTCTTTCGGTACTTCTGTATAATCCTCTGTAACTACCGGAGTTTCTACTTTTTCTTTAGTATCTTTCTTCTGTAGTGCTCCTGCAAGCAAAGAAGTGGGATCAATGCCGGTAGATTCCTTAATGCCATCAGACACTTGCGTAATAGTAGTCATGATATCACCTGCAAGCTGGCTGGTATTTCCACCAAACATCTTAATGGAATCTACGTTCGTATATCCCTTAGCCACAGCCTCTGCAATCTTAGGCAACTGCTCGAAGTATACCTTCAAAGTATCCAGTTCCATCTGCTGTTTTGCGGCGTCACCATACTGTTTCATAGCTTCCGCCTTCTTTAAGATACCTGCTGCCTCTGCCTCTGCCTTTGCCTGAATTGCTTCTGCTTCTGCTTTACCTTTGGCTGCTACAGCGGCTGCCAGACCGGCCGCCTTGACTGCCTCTGCCGCCTGCTCCTTGGCGAATCTCTCTGCCTCGGATTTTGCTTTCTCAGCTTCTGCCTGTCTCTGGATCTCGAAGAGTTCTGCTTCTGCTCTCTTCTGTCTCTCATACTGTTCAGCATCTGCCTTCTGCTGTGCTGCGTACTTATTTGCTTCTGCGGTCTTCTTGACTTCCGCTTCCAGAGCCTTCTCCTTGATGGATACTTCTCTCTCCTTTAATTCCAGTTCCTTTTCCTGTCTTGCAAGGTTTGCATTTGCTGTGGTGATTTCCACGGTCTTACGCTGTTCCTCTTCCTGGATTTTATATGCTGCATCTGCCTCAGCCTTCTTGATATCGGACTCTTTCTTCAGTTCTGCCTTCTTAATCGCAAGTTCGGTCTGCTTCTGTGCAATCTCAGTATCCGCAATGACCTGTGCATCATTGGCATCCTTCTGTGCCTGTGCTCTTGCAATCGCCACATCTCTATCTGCCTGTGCCTTTGCAACGGAAGCATCCTTCTGAATCTGGGACATGTTATCCTGTCCCAAAGCAGTGATCAGGTTGTTCTCATCCTCGATCTTCTGGATATTACAGGACTCGATCCAGATACCCAGGGCATTCATATCCTTCTGCGCCTTCGCCTGAA
>ENA-ORSK01001762-ORSK01001762.1-human-gut-metagenome-genome-assembly--contig:-NODE-1762-length-15987-cov-4.002825_pt1 | contig 15987 bp, 10 predicted proteins | sample MGYA00242192_ERZ509159 | MGnify/ENA primary metagenome ERZ509159 (study PRJEB26280, sample SAMEA2338663) | human gut metagenome | biome: human gut; feature: human-associated habitat; material: faeces...
TTTTGGCATCGTCATGGTATTTCTGCCACTTCTTCTTATAAATAAAGTAGCAGGGGATTCCTACGAATACCATTCCGCCTAAGATATTGCCGATGGTAACGGGAATAAAGTTGTTCAGGCTGTGCAGTACTGTCAGTCCCTGGATCTGCTCTGCGGTCAGGCCGTATGCTTCCTGTGCCTTTGCAACATACGCGGGATTCTGTGCAGCCATCATGCCTACGGGAATGTAGAACATATTTGCAACACAGTGCTCGAAACCGCCGACTACGAAGGCCATGATCGGGAAGAAGATCGCCCAGACCTTACCGACGATATCCGTAGCTGCCGCTGCCATCAGGATCGCAATACATACCAGAATGTTACACAGGATACCGGAGGTAATTCCTTTCAGCGGAGAAATGCCTACCTTGCCGACTGCCACTTTGATGGCATAAGCCCCCAGCAATCCGCCGGTGTAGTCCAGATTTCCGGAAAAGTAGATCAGGGTATCAATGATCAGCGCGCCGATCAGGTTGCTGAAATATACCACGATCAGATTGCGGATACATTCGAACCAGGTCACCTTTTTGCCTACCACGTCCATGACGATCAGGCAGTTGCCGGTGAAAAGTTCTCCACCTACAAATACAATGATCATCAGTCCCACAGGGAAGATGATACCGGCTACGAATCGGGCCAGACCTACGTTGTCAATAGCATGCGCCGCAGTACTGCTGGTAGCTCCGCCCAGTGCAATGAAAGCACCTGCCATAATGCCTAACAGGATCATCTTGCCCAGAGGAAGATGTGCCTTGCCCTCTCCGGCCTTCATGTTATTATCAATGACTTCTGCCGGGGTATTAAAATGCTGTTCCATATTTTCCCTCATTTCCGTACAGCCCTTATCTGCCGTACTTTCTCATACTCATTTACTACCTATATTACACGAAATCTGCGTCGGGAAGCAAGCTTTTCCCCCTATGTATCTGATTATATACATTTCCTCTCACCGTTTTTGTCATACCACAGTCTTTTTTTGTAAAATTTATGCAAAAAAATGGTAGACAAAAGCCGAAATGTGTAATATACTTAAGATGTTCGGCGAGAGCCGAACCGCTTATATAAGTAGATTTCCGGAAGAATTCCCCTTTTACACAATTAAAGTGGCTGCAGGTTTCCCGCCTGCGGCTGCTTTAATTGTGTTATAAGATAGTTTTTAAGCTTTGCTTTAAAATTGCAAAAGTTTTTGCAAAAATTTAAAATTTTCACTTGCTAAATGATAAACATCTATGCTATAATAGCTTTCGTCAGTGATTCAGCTGATACAATTTCATAGGGGAATAGTACAGCGGTAGTGCGGCGGTCTCCAAAACCGTTAACGGGGGTTCGATTCCCTCTTCCCCTGCTACATAGGACAACTACTTAAGATTCGTCTTAAGTAGTTGTTTTACTGTGCGGATGGAGCGATATCTATTGTCATTCCATGGAAAATACAGTAAAATAGAAGTCCGGGGGTTAGTAATAAAACAGAATGAATGGAGAGATGAATATGGCAAAAAAGTATGATGTAATTATTATCGGTGCAGGACCGGGTGGTATTTTCTGTGCCTATGAACTGATGGAAAAGAAACCGGATTTAAAGGTTTTGATGATAGAAAAAGGACGCAGCATTGAAAAAAGAACATGTCCGAAGCGTGTGACGAAGCAGTGTGTAGGCTGTAAGCCATGCTCTATTACAACAGGCTTTGCGGGAGCAGGTGCTTTCTCAGACGGTAAGCTTTCCCTTTCTCCTGATGTAGGTGGTAATCTGCCTGAGATTTTAGGCTATGATGAGACAGTTAAGCTGATCCATGAATCAGATGATATTTATCTGAAATTCGGTGCTGATAAAAATGTATATGGTCTTGACAAGGAAAAGGAAATCCGTGAGATCCGCCGGAAAGCGATCAATGCCAATCTGAAACTGGTAGAATGTCCGATCCGACATCTGGGAACGGAAGAAGGCTATAAGATCTACGGTAAGCTGCAGAAGCATTTAGAGGAATGTGGTGTAGAGCTGTTATTCAATACGATGGTGGAAAAGATCATTGTGGAAGATGGCAGAGCTGTCGGCGTGACAACAGATAAGGGAGAGACTTATCAGGCAGACGAGATCGTATCTGCAGTCGGCAGAGAAGGTGCTGACTGGTTTAAGGATAAATGTGAAGAGGTCGGTATTGAGACAACACCGGGTACGGTTGATATCGGTGTCCGCGTTGAGGTGCGTGATGAGGTTATGCAGTTCTTAAACGAGAACCTGTATGAGGCAAAACTGATCTACCATACACCTACTTTTGATGATAAGGTTCGTACGTTCTGTACCAATCCTTCCGGCGAGGTTGCAACAGAATACTATGAAAACGGACTTGCCGTTGTAAACGGTCATGCTTATAAGTCAAAAGAATATAAGACAAACAATACAAACTTTGCGATCCTGGTATCCAAGAATTTTACAAAGCCGTTTAAGACACCGATCGAATACGGTAAGCATATCGCGCAGCTTTCCAATATGCTGTGCGGCGGTAAGATTTTAGTACAGACCTTCGGTGACTTCAGACGTGGCAGAAGAACAACGGAAGAACGTCTCTGCAGGCGTAATGTAATGCCTACTTTAAAGGATGCGGTTCCGGGCGATCTTTCTCTTGTATTCCCTCATCGTATCATGGTGGATATCGAGGAAATGATCCTGGCACTGGATAAGGTAACACCGGGTATTGCAGCAGATGAAACACTGCTGTACGGCGTAGAAGTAAAATTCTACTCCAACAAGGTAGTTGTCAATAAAGATTTTGAGACAAGTGTGGCAGGACTTCGTGCCATCGGAGACGGCGCAGGTGTAACACGTGGTCTGCAGCAGGCTTCCGCAAACGGTATCAGCGTGGCAAGAAGCATTCTGCGCAAGATGGATGAAAATTAATATGCAAAAAAGCAATCAATGGAGAAAACTGTGGATTTTACTTGTAATGGCGGTTATGTTTTTGCTGACTGCCTGTGGGAAGCAGGAAGACGGCAAGACAAAGATCGTACTGACAACGGGCTTTTCCGAAAATGAAGTTTTTAAGATCGGAAGCAGCAGCTGTGACCGGTCAGAGATCATGGTATATCTGACGAATATGCAGAATCAGTATGAGGCAGTATACGGCGATCAGATCTGGAGCCGCAGTATAAACGGTGAGACGCTGGAGGATAAGGTCAAAAATGTGGTGCTGGCGCGTCTGGCGCAGATCAAGACGATGAACCTTTTGGCAGAGAGCAGGCAGGTAACGCTTTCCGAGGAAGAAAATGCGGCGGTACTCTCCGCGGCAGAGACATATTTCTCTTCTCTGAATGATACAGAAGTGGAAAAGCTAGGGCTGACTGAGAAAAAAACACAGGATATGTACCGGGAGTATGCACTTGCCAATAAGATCTATGACCTGATCATTCAGGATACCAATCCGGAGATCAGTGATGATGAAGCAAGGACTGTGACGCTGGAGCAGATCATGATCAAGACCTATTCGCAGGATGGCGACGGCAACAGAACGCCTTACACGGATGCAAGTAAGAAAATGGCAAAGCAGCGTGCGGAGAATATACTGCGTAAGCTGCAGAGCGGAGAAGATTTTGATACACTGGCGCAGACCTATAACGAAGAAAGCTCGATCACGGTTTCTTTTGGAAAAGGCGAAAAGCCCAAGGCGCTCGAAGATGCAGCATTTGATCTTGGCAACGGAGAAATCAGTTCCCTGATCGAAACGGATGACGGATATTATATCCTGAAATGTATCTCGACGCTTGACAGAGAGCAGACAGATGCCAATAAGCAGAAGATCATGGAAAAGAGGAAGGAAGAAGCCTTTTCACAGATCTATGATGAATTTTTGCAGACACAGATCCGGAATCTGAATGAAAAGCTTTGGAAAGAGATCTCCTTTATCCATGATGAGGCAGTGACGACAAAGACATTTTTTGATGTTTATAATGAAAAACTGGGCAGTTTATAAAAGTTTTAGAAATGCGCAAATGCCCGTAAATTCAATAGTACAGCAGATTATTAGCACTCATTTTAAATGAGTGCTAATTTTTTCTTGACTTTTAAATGTGGGAGGACTACACTGGATAACAGGGAAAACTGAAGTAAGAAAGGAATGTGATAGTTATGGCACAGACACATGGTTCACTGTCTATCAACAGTGATAATATTTTTCCTATAATTAAGAAATGGCTTTATTCCGATCATGATATTTTTTATCGTGAACTTATCTCAAACGGTTGTGATGCGATCACAAAACTGAAAAAGCTGGAAATGATGGGAGAGTACGAGCTTCCGGAAGGATATAAGGACCAGATCAGGGTTGTACTCGATCCAAAGGAAAAAACGATCCAGATCATTGATAACGGTCTTGGTATGACAGAGGAAGAGGTAGATGAATACATCAACCAGATCGCTTTTTCCGGCGCGACAGATTTCATAGAAAAGTATAAGGACAAGACAAATGAGGATCAGATCATCGGTCACTTCGGACTTGGTTTCTATTCCGCATTTATGGTATCCGATAAGGTAACGATCGATACACTGTCTTATAAGAAAGACGCAAAGCCGGTTCACTGGGAATGTGACGGTGGCAGCGAATTCGATATGGAAGATGGCGACTGGGATCAGGTCGGTACAAAGATCACACTGTATCTGAATGAGGACTGTCTGGAATTCTGTAATGAATACAAGGCAAAAGAAGTCATAAAGAAATATTGTTCCTTTATGCCAACAGAAATTTATGTCAGCAAGGCAGAAGAAACAGAAGTACAGATCATCAAACCGGAAGAAAAGCTGGACAGCGATGAGGTTGTAGAAGAATTTGAAGATGAAGTAAAGACACCGGCAAAGGACGGCGAGCCTGAAAAGACAGAAAAGGTCAAAAAGCTCCGTATCAGGAAACGTCCGGAACTGATGAATGATACACATCCGCTTTGGACAAAGCATCCAAATGAATGCACAAAGGAAGAGTACATTGATTTCTACCGCAAGGTATTTATGGATTATAAGGAGCCATTATTCTGGATCCATCTGAATATGGATTATCCGTTTAACCTGAAAGGTATTTTATACTTCCCGAAGATCAATATGGAATATGAATCCATCGAGGGAACGATCAAGCTGTATAATAATCAGGTATTTATCGCAGACAATATCAAGGAAGTCATTCCAGAATTTTTGATGCTCTTAAAAGGTGTGATCGACTGCCCGGATCTGCCGCTGAACGTATCCCGTTCCGCACTGCAGAATGATGGATTTGTCAAGAAGATCTCAGAGTACATTGCCAAGAAGGTGGCAGACAAACTTTCCGGTATGTGCAAGACCGATAAAGAAGAGTACGAGAAATACTGGGACGATATCAGTCCATTCATTAAATTCGGCTGCTTGAAGGATGACAAGTTCTGTGAAAAGATGAACGATTATATCCTGTTCAAGAATCTGGACGGCAATTATGAGACATTACCGGAATGCTTAGAGACAAAGCCGATCGACGGAGAAGAAGAACAGGCAACGGATGAGAATGGCAATCAGGTAGAAGCTGAAGTCGTAGATGCAGATGCAGATGCCGAAAAAGCTGAGGATGAAGAACCGAAGGAGAAGATCATCTACTATGTAACGGATGAACAGCAGCAGAGCCAGTACATCAATATGTTCAAACAGGCAAAGATGGATGCGGTTATTTTGACACACAGCATTGATCAGCCGTTTGTATCACAGCTGGAAAGCAAGAATCCGAATGTGAAATTCAAGAGAATCGATGCAGACCTGACAGATTCCTTCAAGGCTAAAACTTCCAAGAAAGCACAGAAGGAGCTGGATGATGCTGCAGAAGAGATCGGAAAGGCAATGAAGAAGGCTCTCAAGAGAGAAAACCTGACAGTCAAGCTGGATAAGCTGAAAAACAAGAAGGTTGCTTCCATGCTTACGATTTCCGAAGAAACCAGACGTATGCAGGATATGATGAAGATGTACGGCGGTGGCATGATGCCCGGATTTGGATCCGAGGATGGTGCAACACTTGTCCTGAATGCCAATCATCCGCTGGTACAGTATATCATGGAGCATAAGGATGGCGAGAATGTCATGCTGATGTGCGAACAGCTTTACGATCTGGCAGTGCTGCAGAATGCACCGCTTTCACCGGAAGCTATGACGAAGTTCATTGCACGTTCCAATGATATTATGCTGCTGCTGACGAAAGAGCAGTAAGAGGTATTATAAAAAGAATATAGATATATATAGAAAAAAACAGGAAACGCCTATAATCGCAATCACGTTTGACTACCCTGCGATTTATCTGGGTCACATTTTCCCGGGCTCCCGTCACTGGAACCACCGAGCATGTAAAATCGGTTTCACCGATGCTCGGTGGCTGCATAATGGATTTGACAAGCAAATCCATTACATTTCATCAGTGCTCCGTGATCGCTCGCTCCGGGAAAGTGACCGATAAATCTCGGTCGTCTACACTATCGATTGCTTATTATAGGCGTTTCCTGTTTTTGTGTATTGAAAGTATCATTAAAATCGATGGAGTTGCTTGTTGGATAAAGATTGACTTTTAGGGGAATCGATATTAACATAAATTAACAAAGTAATTAATTTAAATACATATAATATTTTGAAAAACACTCAAAAATATATATGTTTGATGGAATGAACATGTAACAATTATAGAGGTGAGTAGATGCAATTACCGTATTCTGAAGAATTGAACATTGGCTATTTAAGCAGATTATTTGATAATACGACAAATTGTTATAAGTTTTTCTGGTTTCAAGCAATTCTTAGACAATTAGATGGAGTACATAACAAATTTACTTTTGATGAACTCATTAACGAAATGATTGCTGATGCATGGTATATGGTAACAGAGTATCATCTTCGACTAGGACCACTTGGAATTACTGATAATTTGGAAGAGGTTGTGAAATACATTCATGAAAATTATGGGTTTATATCTTCGGAGAAGAGAGAGAAGATTATAAATTTCTTACAAACAACAGAAGATAAAAGAATCAAAAAGTATAAGTCGGCGTTGTCGTTAAATGTTCCCTATAGGTTGCAAGTACCTTTTTATGATGAAATATTTATTGAACGCTGTGTATGGAATGGACCAAAACAAGAACTAACTGATAAAATAAATAGACAGCATAGATTAATGTATTATTTTATCTTGATTTCAGGGTTGGAAACAGTAATTGAGATAGATGCGTCCTGGGCTGAATATCTTTTTCAACATAAAGAAATATTAAGAGGATGGGCGCAGTTAAAGCTAATAAAATATTTACAGAATAAAAATCCAAATGTACCAGGAATTGCGGACAAGATTGAAGTACCAAAAGAAAGAAATATTGATCGAGTACGAAAATACTGGAATTTGATTATTCAGATTGATTCATCACTGAAAGATATTTATGGAGAAGTAACATTAGCGAATGTGAATATCTCTGTGGATCATTTTGTACCATGGCAGTATGTGGCACATGATGAACTATGGAATTTGCATCCTACAACAAAATCGATAAATAGTAGTAAAAGCAATTCGCTACCATCTTGGACAATGTATTTTAGAGCATTAGGTGAACTGGAATATCGAGCATACGAACTTAAGAGTCAGAATGAGTTGGTAACACGAGAGTTTCAAAAGATAGCACCTTACCATCTAAATAATCAAGAAATACGTAATCAATTATATTCTGAGGGATTGGATAAACACACCTTTATTGAAAGATTAGATCATATCATAAAACCAGTCTATGAATCAGCACAAACACTGGGATTTAAGGAGTGGGTATACGATGGGCAATAATATATAATTCAATATTGTTAAATTTATTCAGAAGGATAGGAAGGCTTGTAAGACGAAAAATATTTCTGATAATAAATATACTAAAATGTCTGGTGTCAAGCTTGATGAAAAATTAGCTGAATAGCATAGAAATCAGAATATTGACGAACTTGTAGGTTTTATGGAAGTGATTTATCTGGTTGCAACGGGATATTTGATAGAACAGATGGAATTGGTAAGAAAAATTCATATAAAGTACAAATTTTAAAATATAAATGCAGAATTGGAAGAAATACTAAGGAGTGATATAGTACTTATGTTAAAGATTGAACAAAAAATATATGATATTGATAGAGTAATATGTGGAAATTTAGATATGATGGATTGGCCCATGGCTACTAGGGATCTCATATCTCAAAATTTACTAAGCCAATCTAGAAATCTGGTAGAACATATTGCTGTAAGAGCCTATGGAAAAGGAAAAGAAATTGCATTGAATAGAGAGACAGTGCCAAATGCAATGGCATATCTCAAGGAAGATAATAAGTTTCTTTTTTTGAGAAAATTTCATTCTTTCCTGCAAGAATCAAAATCACATTATACACCAGATAATGAAGGTGCAGAGAGATTGATGATGAAGTATTATCAGTATTTTGTATTGATTAGAAATTTTGCAAAGCAGGAATATGGAATGAATCTGCTATCTAATTTAGAAAAGTTTCCGGTTAATACCGATAGAACAGTCGCAGAATTCCATGAAAAGATTGCTGAGAGATTAGTGGAAAAAAGACCTTGGGTTGATTACAATCGAAGTGAGAGGATGTATGTTCATAAGGTTATTCCATTTGTTGTTGAGGGAGTATCCTATTTTGAAATGGTTTTGACACCAGCATATGATTCTACAAGTAAGTTTGATAGATTTATTGTTTATTCAAGACATATGATACCGGCACATTATGCAATAAAGGCAGCGATATTTTATGATGATATTAAAGTGGAAGGCAAAAAGATGCCTGTAAATATTATGACTGAATATTCGGTCTCAGTTAGACCTTGTGAATTTAACAATTTTGCAAAATTATTTGGTGAGAATATAAAAATGCAAGCAAGTAGCGCAGAGTATATTGGAATGATGAACTTTTTGTCGAATTCGGGTTCGAGTTTACTGGATGTGGTTTTATCATCAAAGCAAGATTATGCCAGATATAAAAACATAATGTTTGGACGTAGTATGGCAAAACATTTTGAGCATGTATTAGATAGAGCGCGTCAACTGATTTTATCAGGTGCGCATGGAAGTAATATCGTTAGATATCTCCTTCACACTATGAATAATAAAGTACTTAAGTTACAGAGAGATGATGATGACAATAGGTTGTTGTCAGGGCTTAGGTTGAAATGCGGATGTATTCCGTTTGATACAATGCCATTTGCAACATCTCTGATTCAGCATAATCCAGAGGCATCGGATTTGTTTGAGAGTATTGATTCCACAGGAAGAAAACATGAGTTGATGGCTAGATATATTCAGAACAATATGAGTACTAGGGGCAGACTTTATACTCCTATAAAAGAATTGGAAGAATTTATAGATGATGTAGATTACAATATGGCTGAATTTAATAAGAATATTTATTATAAGCATGAAGGTCGTAAATTAGCAAAGTTTGGTCAGAATATTTATATGAAAGAAGCTCTTGATAATACTAAGTACATTATGGATAGATTTATTATAGAATCAGGCTCAGGACTACAAGGATATGCAGATGCTATTTCAGTATGGCTAGATGAAAAGCAGAATGTTGATAGTAATGAAAAGAGGGAAATCCTTCAGGAATTGTTTGAAAAAACACGTGTAGCATTAATTTATGGAGCGGCGGGAACTGGAAAAACATATTTGATAAATCATGTGTCACAGTTTCTTGATTCACATACTAAATTATTTCTTGCTAACACAAATCCGGCGGTTGAGAATCTTCGACGTAAGATCAAAGCACAAAATTGTGATTTCATGACTATTCGTAAGTACATTATGACTAGGAATGTGCCTACTAATGTTGATATTTTGATAATGGATGAGTGTAGTATGGTCAGTAATTCTGATATGGTTAAAGTATTAAATAAAGTAAAATGTCAAATTATTCTTTTAGTAGGAGATACATATCAGATAGAATCTATTACCTTTGGCAATTGGTTTTCAATGGCAAAGTACTTTATTCCAAGATATGCATGGAACGAACTTGAGACACCATACCGAACTAAGGATGAAGCTTTACTTACTTTTTGGAAAAAGGTGAGAAAGTTGGATGATGATATGACAGAACATATTGTTGCAAATAGATATGCATCAAATCTTGGATCATCAGTTTTTGATAGAAAATCAGAAGATGAAATTATTCTTTGTCTGAACTATGATGGATTATATGGAATAAATAATATTAATAAATTTCTTCAAGAAAATAATCCGAATCCAGCATTCAAATGGGGGTTATGGACATATAAAGTTGGAGATCCAATTCTTTTTAATGAGTCAGAAAGGTTTGCTCCTTTACTCTACAACAATTTAAAAGGAACTATTATAAGGATAGAAAAAGAATCAGAGGAAAAAATCTGGTTCACATTGGAAATAGATAAGGCTGTTACAGAACTCGATGTTATGCATTGGGATATTGAGCTTTTGGATTCAATTACACAAGGTAAATCTGTGATTAGATTTTATACATTGAAGAAAAAAGATTCTGATAATGATGAGACAGGTGGGGCTGATGAAACAGATGTACCTTTCCAGATTGCATATGCAGTATCTATTCATAAAGCACAAGGTTTGGAGTATGATTCTGTAAAAGTAGTTATTACGGAGGAAGTGGATCGTATGATTACACACAATATTTTTTATACTGCTATTACTCGATCCAGAAAAGATTTAACAATTTATTGGAGCCCTGAGACGCAGGAAAAGGTTATTAGTAACTTTGAAATTGCAAATGCAAAGGGCGATGCAACAGTGTTTGCTGCACAGACCCATTTAAAAATGAAAAAAATTAAAGATTAAATGGATAAAACTATATTGGAGTAGATATTGCAAAATTCGCTTCATCGGTGTGCGTATTTCACTTGCACCGGTGTGAACATATTGCTTCATCGGTGTACGGATACGGATCATCGGTTTAAAACACATTGTGGTATAGTTTTCTCGTAGTAAAAAATACTTACGAGAAAGGAGCATACACTCATGCAAAACTGTACTACAATCCTTGGAATCATAGATATGCGTCAGCGTGGCATATCCTATGATGACTGCCGCAGCCGGCACCATATCGGCTGTAGCACGATTTCTCTGATTATGAGCCGCTTTCATGCATTTGGCAAAGATCTTGAGACACTGAAACAAATGTCCACAGATGAGGTGGAGTATTTATTCTTTCCACCGGAAAATTTGTGCAGAAAAGACGATTCCGTCATGCCTGATTATCAGATGGCGTATGACAGACTGACTGCGCCGGGCAGCAAAGCAAACCTGTTCTATCTCTGGCTGAAATACAAGAAGGAATGTCCTTCCGGTTATCAGTACACACAGTACTGTCTGCATTTCAAACGTTTTGTTGAAAAGAATTACGTTTCAGAAGCTGTCAGCATGGTAGTGGAACGGATCCCCGGCGAGAAAGTTTATATCGATTGGATCGGCGACCAGCCGGAAATACTTATGGATTCGATCACTGGAGAAATTAAGAAAGTCCACTTCTTTGTCACGACTGTTGGCGTAAGCAACCTTGTTTATGCCGAAGCGTTTGAAGATGAAAAGCTTCCTAACTTTATTGCCGGAACCGTTCATGCATTAGAATCTTACGGAGCACTACCTAAATATCTTGTACCTGACAACTTAAAAACAGCAATCACCAGACACACAAAAGATGAACTGATTATAAACAGTGCTTATCAGGATCTGGAAAGCTTTTATGATGTCGTAATCCTGCCGCCACCACCCTGGAAACCGAAAGGCAAACCTACGGTAGAAAAATACGTGCAGTTTCTGGAAACACATCTGTTGGAAGATTTGAAAGAAAAGATCTATTACAGCATCGAAGACATCAACCATGATGTATGTCAAAAAATAGCGGACATCAACAACAGGAAAAAGACACCACAGTCCTTTTTAAAGATGGAAAGTTTTCTTCGATATGACAAACCACAGATGAAGCCACTTGCCGGTGAAGCCTTCGTGCTGTGTGATTATAAATACTTTGCCCGAGTACCGAACAATTACCATCTGTTGTATGATGACCACTATAACTCTTTATTGTACACGTATTATAATCAGCCTGCAATTCTTAAGGCTACAATGGCAGAGATCCGTATCTGTGACCGTAACAACAAGCTGATCTGCACACACAGACGATTCTATAAGGAATTTTCTAAATACATCACCAAGCGTGAGCACATGGCTCCTGAGCATCATTATTACAAAGAAGTCAACTCAAAAGATGGTGCTTACTACAGGCGTTGGGCTGCCAGTATCGATCCATATATGGCGAAGCTTATTGATGCGGTATTGCTTGCGCCACAACACGAAGAGCAGGCATACAACAGTTGCAATGGCATCCTGCATATGTGTAAAAATTTTCCAAAACTGATGTTGGAGGACATTGCAAAAACATGTGTGGAAAGCAATGCCTGCCGGTATTCCTATTTCAAAAACTTTTGAAAAACAAACAGAACAATCTTTCTGAAGGTTTTGCATATAAGCTTCCGGAACACAGTAACCTGCGCGGAAAGGAGGAGTATCAATAATCGATAAGCCTTCACTTTCCATAGAGGATTATGAAATTCGTAATAAACTGAAAAGTATGCGGTTCTCCGGAATGGCAGAGGCATTGGAAGCGGTACTGGTCGATCCGAACGCAGAGCTTCTTCCGTTCAGAGAAAAATCCAACGTATTGTCGATGCCGAATGGAACCTGCGGTATACCAAGAAGCTGAATCGCTTTATAAAAAAAGCCACTCTCAAATATCCTGCTGCGGATCTGGATGATACCATTTATCAGCCAGAACGACAGTTAGATGCACACATCATAGAGGAACTTTCTAAATGTGAATGGATCGAACATGGCAAAAATCTTGTCATCACAGGAAAAACCAGTTCCGGTAAGAGCTATCTTGCTAATGCGTTATGTATCTGTGCCCTGCGCCGGTTCAAGACAGCCAGGTATATAAAAGCAAGCCAGCTGATAAACGAATTATCCAAGGCTGAAAAGCTGGACAACTATCAGGAAGAGCTGTCATTCTATGCTGGATATGATCTGCTTGTTGTTGATGACTTTGGATTAATGAACATGGATGATGTAAATAAGTGCCGTAACTTGTTTGAGGTATTTGACAGCAGGGATCCCCACAAATCTATTCTTGTGATTTCCCAGTTTCCGGTATCTTCCTGGTATGACATGTTTCAGGATCATGCCTACGCAGAAGCGTGTCTCGCATGCTTGCTCAGCGGAGCTTATCGTTTGGAAAAGAACGGTAAAAATATGCGAAATATGGAACCTATAAACAAGCAATAAACGGACAGCGCACCGCTGGTGCGAGCCTCTTACACCGCTGACGCGAGAAAGGGGCTCCGTTTATCCGAAATTTGCACGCTACTCAGACCATAACAGAAACTTGGAAGATATATAAGAAATTTCAACTTAAAGATAATATCTATGATAGTGTTTTGGTTGTTTTATTTTAAGTATGATACAAATTGGTAGAGACTTATTATGGTTTCTTGGTGTGGCAATAATTCTACGTGCCTTTTTTGTGGGTAATAGTGATATACTGACAATTATAGCTACTGGAATGATGTTATTGACTTTTGGTAGTGTGTTTATATTAGCGGGTGATCAATTTGGAAAAGAAAAAGATAGTAATAAAATATATGCCTATTCTTCATGTATGTTAGCTATAGCAGGATGTATTATCGCAATAATTCAATTATTTTAAATAAAAAATTTATACATTTTGCCCATTATGTGAAAAGATGTATGAATTTGAAGAAAGAAAAAGAGCGGAAACCATTGCATATCGAATTAAGATGGAGGATTCAATGATTGATATGAATTATTCTATTTTTGTATAACTATAATTTATTTACAATGAACTACACAAAAATTATTACGTCTACAGCATTGGCTGCCACATTATTTGCATCATGTGTGCAGCAAGACAAAAAAGTTGATTATCCCTTTATAGGAATGTCAAATACCACTACCCTCGACTTCTCTAAGGTAGAAATCAACGACTCGTCTACCGTGTTGTACACAAATGCCTACTACAGGCCTCATTACTGGATTAAAATCAGTTCAGAATCATATCTTCAGGCCAACGGAAAGAAATATGCCCTTATAGGCACCGACGGAATTGATGCCGACTCACTTTTCTGGATGCCTGAATCTGGAGAAGCTTCATTTGTGCTTAAGTTCGAACCTATGCCTAAAGGTACTAAGGTATTCGATTTTATAGAATCTGATTGTGAAGAATGTTTCAAACTGTTCGATATCGACCTTACCGGAAAAAGCATTTACAACAAGCCGGATGAAATTCCTCAGGAATGTTTGAGGGTTGATAACGGAAGTTCTATGCCTGACCCTATTTTCAAGGTTGGAGAATCAACAGTAAAAATTCACCTCTTGGGATACAGACCAGAGCTCGGGAAGGAAATCAATCTGTATGTCAACAATATGTTCGGTTCTCAGGAACCATATACCATACCTGTTGAAAAAGACGGAACAGCCACATTATCATATTTGCAATACGGACCTGCAAATGCAATATTTTTAATTGGCAAGTTAAACGGATACTTATGGCTTGCTCCTAATGAACAGACTGATGTTTATATTGATCTTCGTAAAACCGGATACAATATAATGGACAGAAGAAAAGATGGAGAAAATGTTACCAAGCCGGAAGCTATTCAGTTCGTGTATACCACAGGTTCATATTCTAATATAAATAACGCCATACAATCACCATCGGATAATACAGGCTTCCGGGAATTTTCAATGAACATATACTCTGGACAATTCGCAAGTTACAAAACCTCTGCTGATGATTACTGCAAACTGGTAATTGAAAAATTCAACAAACTCTCATCTGTAATAAATAGCAGTGACCTTTCTCCTCTAATGAAGGAATTTCATCTGTTGTCGCTAAAACAGGAAACACTTGCGGCTATCGCATTCGGTGACCGTATAAGAAGCTACAACTATATGTATGAGAAGAAAGTAAACAGACCAAGTGCTGAAGATATCAAAGAGCTCAACAAAATAGAAAAAATAAAGCCGGAACACGTGGCAGAAGTTTGTAAGTTGTTCGACATTAATGATACTAAACTAATTATGGGTGCGAACAGCAGTGATTATATTTCTGCAATAGCATTCAGCGGTTTCAACTTTGCTGAAATTACAGGAAAGACAGAAGGTCTTGTCTGTGAATTACCTTTAGTTGCAAAATATCCTCAGAAAGCCGAAAACGGAGAATTAAACGACAAGGACATTGAAATTCTTAAATCGATGAAGAATCCTTTCTATCTCGAGGCTTTTGAATCAATAAAAAAGAAAGCGGACGAAAAGCTTGCGGCCGTAGCAGATAAGGCAAAAATTGAAGAGACACCAAAAGTATCCAACGATAAACTTTTCGATGCTATCATTGCTCCTCATAAAGGCAAGGTTATAGTTGTAGACTTCTGGAATACATGGTGCGGACCATGCCGTGCTGCTATGAGTGTAATAGAACCTATGAAAGAAAATGAACTTAGCAGTGATGATATTGTATGGATATATATTGCCAATGAAACCTCTCCTATAGTGAAATATAAAACTATGATTCCTGAAATAAGAGGACTACATTACAGATTTAACGCAGAACAATGGGAGTATATATGCAAAAAGTTCAATATAGACGGAATTCCTTCTTATGTATTTGTCGACAAGGATGGAAAATATAAATTGAGCAATGAATTCAGAGATCATAATACAATGAAAAGTACTATCCTGTCAGCAATTGGAAAGAAATAAATTTCCATAACTTTGGAATAGGCAATAAAAGTAAATGCGATACAGAAGTGAACGTTTAAAACAGTTCACTCTGTACCGCATTTATTATATCTATTATTATCTACCTCGCCATAT
>ENA-ORSK01001766-ORSK01001766.1-human-gut-metagenome-genome-assembly--contig:-NODE-1766-length-15959-cov-2.708815_pt1 | contig 15959 bp, 10 predicted proteins | sample MGYA00242192_ERZ509159 | MGnify/ENA primary metagenome ERZ509159 (study PRJEB26280, sample SAMEA2338663) | human gut metagenome | biome: human gut; feature: human-associated habitat; material: faeces...
CGACCTCGATCAGGATCTGGTCGAGCATGTCGCGGAAACGCACGCGCGTCTGGCCGCCCTCGCGGCCGTAGCAGATCGAGTTGGTCAGCAGGTTGACCATCACCTGCCCAACATAGTGCTTGTCGGCCAAGACCCAGAAGGGCGACGGCAGATCTTCGGCCCCCTTCACCAGCAGTTTGATGTGCCGCTCGCCGGCCTTCATCTCCAACTGGTCGGCGATCTCCTTCGTGAGCGCCACGACGTCGAACGGCTCCATTTTGAGCCGCGTCATGTCGCTTTCGAGTTTGGAGATCGTGTCGAGGTCGTTGACGATATTGATCAGCCGGTCGATGCTCTTTTCCGTACGTTCGAGATACTTGCGGTTGATGAGTTCGTCTTCCAGTCCGCCGTCGAGCAGCGTCGAAATATACCCCTGAATATTGAAAATCGGGGTTTTCAATTCATGCGCCACATTGCCGAGATACTCCTTGCGGAACTTCTCCGTCTCTTTCAGGCGGGCGATCTCCATGTCGCTGGTCTCGGCCCATGCCGACAACTCTTCGGAGATGCTCTCCACGTGCTTGTCCTTCAACTCGTCGAGAATCTCGTGCGTATGCACGTTGCGCGAAAAGACGATCGAATAGATCGGTTTTAGCTTGTAAGCCACATATTTACGGATCACAAAGAGGGCGAACAGCGCCACGATCAGGAACGTCCCGACCGCCACGCACAAAACGACCCACCACGCCACATGGGCCAATGCCGTCGCCAAAGCGACGATCGCCGCCGCCAGCACCGCAACCAACAGCGAGGAGGCCTCTTTCGTCTTGATGTTCATCGTAACAAAAATTAAAGGTGAGACAAATCCGCACTCCGCCCCGTCGAAGGACGACCGTGCGTCAACGCTTCATGTAATTGCGCATCAGGCGGGCGATGTACTTGCCCACGATGTCGAATTCGAGGTTCACGACCGAACCCACGCCGATGCGGCAGAAGTTCGTATGCTCGAACGTATAGGGAATGATCGCCACGCGGAACGACGACTCCTTCGAGTCGCAGACCGTCAGGCTCACGCCATTGACCGTCACCGACCCTTTCTCCACGGTACAGAGCCCACCGCCCTGCGGTTCGTAGGCGAACGTATAGTACCAGCTGCCGTCCGCCTCCTTCACCTCCGCACAAACGGCGGTCTGGTCCACGTGCCCCTGTACGATATGCCCGTCCAGACGGCCGTTCATCAACATGCTACGCTCCAAGTTCACCTTATCGCCCACTTTCAGGTTCCCGAGGTTCGAACGTTCCAAGGTCTCCTTGATAGCGGTAACCGTATACGTATCTTCCGTCATGCTTACCACCGTAAGGCAAACGCCGTTGTGAGCCACGCTCTGATCTATTTTCAGCTCATTCACGAATGAGCACTTCATCGTCAGATGAAGGTTTCCTTTATCGGATTGGAGGGCTACTACCTGAGCCGCTTCTTCTACAATACCTGAGAACATAATCAAATTGTTTTTAGTTTGTACTCCCAAAACTGTTATTTATTCATGGGCAAAGATAACGCCTTTAAGGTAATAAGCCCGATAAAAAGGATGTTATTAAATGTTTTTATCACAGTAGAAACCGCACTTATTTATCGTCCAAGGAGATCAAATCGTATCGTTGGCTTCCCATACCCAACGCTTCCGCATCCTCGACGATATGAAAGCCTAAAAACGAAATTGGGGCTACTCACACGGCTCCGTATCTCGTATATCATTCTAAACCATCCCTAAACATTCCTTAAAGCCACTTGTTTCATAAATAGATTATCCTAATAATATAGATCTTATGAAATCAAAGAATTTAACACTGGCCTCTCTTTTCGCCGGCTTGCTCATGTTCATGAACCCTACGGGAAGCGAGGCGTGTACAAGGGCCGTTTACCTCGGGCCGGACAATATGGTCGTAACCGGACGTACCATGGATTGGAAAGAGGACCCGCAATCCAACCTTTACCTCTTCCCCCGGGGCGTGCAAAGAAGGGGGGCGATATCCGATAATACCATCCAATGGACCTCGAAATACGGAAGCGTGGTGACCGCCGGGTATGATATCGGTACGTGCGACGGCATGAACGAGAAGGGACTTGTAGCCAACCTATTGTTCCTCACCGAGTCATCTTATTTCCGACCGGACGATAACCGCCCGGTTATGGGGCTTAGCATCTGGACGCAGTATGTACTCGATAATTTCGCCACGGTAGATGAGGCGGTTGCCGAGTTAAGCAAGGAGGTCTTCCGCATCGACGATCCGGATCTCCCGAACGGGGCGAAATCGACCTTGCATCTCTCGATCTCGGACGCTTCAGGAAATAGCGCTATCTTCGAATACCTGAACGGGAACTTGGTTATCCACGAGGGACGGGAATGCCAAGTCATGACGAATTCCCCTACATACGATAAGCAACTAACCTTAAACGATTACTGGCAACAGATAGGCGGCTTGGTCATGTTGCCGGGTACGAACCGAGCTTCCGATCGTTTCGTGCGTGCCTCTTTCTATATCCACGCCATCCCGCAGACAAGTAATTTCCGGGAAGCGGTAGCCGGGGTATTCAGCGTAATGCGTAACGTATCGGTACCTCTGGGAATCACGACCCCGGATCAACCGAATATCTCCTCTACCCGCTGGCGTACGGTAGCCGACCAGAAGAATAAGGTATATTACTTCGAGTCTACTTTAAGCCCGGATATCTTTTGGGTAGATTTCAAGAGCTTGGACTTCAAGGCAGGTACACCTATCAAGAAACTAACGCTCACAGACGGCGAGATTTACGCCGGAAACACCGCCAAAGATTTCAAGGACAGCAAACCGTTACCGTTCTTGTTCGGGATCTGAAGGGCCGATATCAACATCCCTGCCGGATGCTGTCCACGGGATTCGTGCTGGCAGCCCGGTAGTTCTGGATCGTAACCGTGAGCAACGTGATGATCGTAATGGCAAGGAAAGCCAAGAGGAAAATCCACCAATGGAGCGGAGCCTTCAAGGCGAAATTCTCTTGCCAGCGCTCAATGCCGTACCAAGCGATCGGCGAGGCGATCACGAAACAGATCATGACGATCCATAGATACGATAGGTTATGCTTCCGCAACAAGTCCATCACGGTAGCGCCAAATACCTTCCGGATACCGATCTCTTTCCGTTTATATTCGCTCTCAAACAAGACAACACCAAATACGCCTACCAAAGACACAAATACGGCAATCAAGCTGAAGAACAAGATTTGTTTGCCAAGTAGCAGCTCTTTCTGGTACAAGTTCTCTTGGATATTGTTGAACAAATGGATATCAAGGGGATAATCAGGATCTAGTTCCCGCAAGGAGCTCTCTATGTCTAGCGAGAGTTGACGGTAGTCCGTCCCCGGGCGAACAAGGATCATCAGGTTCGTCAAGGTCCCAGCCATAATATCTTTTCCGACAAAGATGGCGAACGGCTCCAGCTTATCCCGGAACGAGTTATATTTCAGGTCAGGCACGAAACCGGCGATCTTCTCCCTACGATGTAAATCTCCCCAGTCCAACCGGATTGGATCTCCCGCTTTCAGCCCATAGGTCCGTTTCGCTTCCTCATTGAACAAATAAGTGCCATCGCTCAACTGGTCTTCCGGCAGGAATCCCCGCCCCTCCAGAATAGGAAGGGCCAATACCCGCTCAATCTCCGAGTCTGCCTGCACCACCTTGAATTGGATATCCTCATCCACGTAGGTACGTCCCCAGCCGGAGTAATTATCCTCAGCGCCAAGCACTCTTGAGGTAAACGACAAGGCCTCGACAGAGGAGAGTTGCCCCAACCGCTGACGCACGCTCTCCGGTTGCCTGCTCAGATTACGGTTTAGCTTTACGGTGACAATCCGCTCGCTATCGAATCCAAGCGGCGTATGAAGCATATTGTAATTCTGCCACGTGATAAACAAAGCCGCTATAACCAAAATAAAAGAGGCCACGAACTGAAATCCTACTAACACATTGCGGAACGAGCGCCCCTTGGGAGATAAGCCGAAATTTCCTTTCAGCACCAGTGCCGGAGAGAAAGAGGTGATATACCAAGCCGGCCAGCAACCAGCGATAAGTCCGATCAGCAACACAAAGCCTCCACAGGCGATCAACAAGGGCATCTGCCCCTCCAAGGAAATGCCTCCACTGACCAAATCCACAAACCCGGTCTTCGACAACAGGCGAACCAGCAGCAAAGCGATCAGGTAAGACAACAGGCACATCCCCACCGCCTCCGAGGCCACGGCCATCCGGAGCGCCGATACCGGACTCCCCAATACCTTCCTCGTGTTGATGCCCCGCAGACGGACCGGCACCAAAGCATTGCTGAAGTTCATGAAATTAATGACCGCTATCAATACGATCAAGATAGCGATAGCAGATAGCGCTTGAAGCTGGGCATAACTCCCCTTTTGCTTCTGTGAATCGTAGCTCGTGTCAGTCTTAAAATAGATATCCGGCAGAGAAGTCAAGCGCAATTGTCTCGTTTTCCAATTCCATTCGTCGTGGCGGAAATTTTTCTCGAAACCAGCCAAGACATCCGGAGCGGAGGCCGGATTATCCAGACGGAGATAACACTCAAAATTATTTTGCATCCAAGCGCCTGCGCCTTCCTTGTCCGATATGCGCCGATAGACCGCATTACTGACGATCGAGTTGGAGGGAAAGTCCCGGTAGACACCTCCCACCTCGGACGTCCACCCCTCTCCGATCAAGACTTGCCCGACCGCCGGATGATTGCCGAAGAAACGATGAGCCATACTTGCCGGTATCAATACCCGGCCCTTCTCCTCCAACGCCGCCGCTTCACCTTCCACCATATCAAAGTTGAAAACACGGGCATAGGAGGGATAGCAGGCATAGAGCTCCTCATGGAAAGTCATCCGCTCACCATCCCGATCCACCGTGATATACTTCTTATCGCCCCACCGATTGATTAGCGCCCCCTCCTCAATATGTGGAGAGGAGGCCAAGAACCGATCGATAAGCGGGCGGTTCAATACGACTTGCGCCCCTTTATTATTGTGAACGATCTCCAAGCGATACAACCGGTCGGCATGCTTATGGAAACGATCGTATCCCCACTCGTAACGAACTTGCATGAACAAGATCAAGAAAGCTGTGAAAGCCACAGATAATCCTGCTACATTCAAGAAACTAGCCATTTTAAAACGACTGATCACAAAAACGAAATTTCGTACGATTGAGTTCATGATATTTTCTTTTAAAAGTTACTAAAGCCTATGCCTAAAGCTATCCACCGGATTCGATGTGGCAGCCCGGTAGCTCTGGAAAAAGACAGAGACAAACGAGATCACGAGGCAGAATAAGCCGGCAGCGATAAATATCAGCGGGCTTAAACCGATACGATACGAATAGTCGGACAGCCAATCTTTCATAAAGTACATAATAATAGGTATGGCAATCACGAAAGCGATCAGCACATAGTTCAAGAACGTGAATACGAGCTTAACCAATATCTGCCGGTTGCTGGAACCAAATACCTTTCGTACGGATACTTCTTGCAAACGCTGTTGGATAAAATAAGTGGACATCGCCAATAAGCCTAGCAAAGAAATAAGGATGGCGATTATCGAGAATACGATTACGATCTTTGCCAAACGGATTTGCGAGTCGAATGAGTTTTGTAAACTCTCATCCATGAAGAAAGCCTCAAACTCAAGTCCGGTCACTTTCTCATATACTTTACCGATAGCCTCCTTTGCGGCGAAAGGATCACCTTGTGTCTCGATCAAAATCATCCAAGGAGCTTCATTATCTTTCAAGAAACGGAACATGACAGGGTTCATCCCTGTCGTCACATTTCCAAAGCAATAGAAATCCCGGACGATACCCGCTATCGCTATCGGCCTTTCGTGCCTATCCAACATAAAAGAGGTCGCATCCTCCGATAAGTTCATCTCACGCATCGCTTGCTCGTTTAGGAACCAGCCCTCTGTCGTTAAATGGTTATCACGCAAAATCTCCAATCCCAGCATATCGTAACAATCCTTATCCATAACGAATTGCTGAAAAGATATATTTTGCCCCTGATAAGTAGAAGTCCAATTATTACTACCGAATAAAGGCAATCCTTGAGTCTTCCCGACCCTATCTACGCATGACAAACCTTTCAACTCACCGACAAAAGCGGATAACTGCCTTTCATCCACCGACCGCATAGCCAATAAATTCTTCGTTTTATATCCGACAGGAGCGTTGATCATATGAACGATCTGGCAAACCATCGTGATAGAGGCGGCGATCATCGTGATCGTGATCACATTCTGGAATACGATAAAGAACTTACTGAATACCATTTTCGTCTTAGCTCGGAACGTACCCCTTACCACCTCGATCGGTTTAGAAGAAGAAATAATGATAGCAGGCAGTAAGCCGGATAAAACTCCCACGACAACCGTTAATGAAACCAAAGCCAATAGCCAGACAGGTCTACCCAATACATTCATATCGACACGTGTCTGCAATAAATCATTGACAAACGGCACGACCGCCAAAGCAAGGAGAACCCCAATAACCAAAGAAATAAACGTAAGCAAAGTAGACTCCAGCATCAAGCGCATGAATAACTCGCCCCGTGAAGAACCCAAAAGGCGCCGGGTAGCCATCTCCTTCGCCCTGAAACCCGCTTGGGCGACCGTCAAGTTAATATAATTAATGACCGCGAAAATCAAGATAAGGAAACCTACGGACATCAGCACGATCACGAAACGCCAATCTCCCTTTCGCAAAGAAGAGTAAGAAGCGGCTTTCGCAAAATACTGCTCACTAAGCGGCAATATGCGTACCTCCTTTGCCGTCCCATATTGATACGGCCAATAAAACTCCTTGAACCAATGGGCCATATCCTCCGCACGAGAAGGGAAATCACTACCCTCACGCACCAAGACAAAAGCCGATGTACTTCCGGCATTCCCCAACTGATCCGGGGCTAAGCTGGGGTTAAAACAGCTAACCTGCTCCCAACGCACGATCACATCCGCTTCGGGAATAGAGGAATGAAGTAAATCCTCCACCACCCCGTTTATAGTAGCCGATATGGTATCTCCCACCACTAACTGCCGTCCCATCGGATCATCCGTTCCGAACATCTTACGGGCGAACGAAGAGGAGACCACCGCATAGTTCCCGGCTCACGAGTGCCTTGTAACAGCCGGAAATCAAAGAAATCGAAGAACGTGGAGTCCGCAAACATCACGTTCGCCTTTAGTTTCCGATCACCGGAAACTACAACTATATTGCTTGAATTATCTGCCACTACCGGGCAAACTTTCTCTACCTCCGGATAGCGTTCCTTTATCTTATAAGGAATGGCAGCTCCGGTGGCCATCCAATTTTCATTCCCGACCAGATAGATACGATCCGCCTTGGTATGGAATTTATCTGTAGACATCTCCTGTACCGTATAGACCGCTATCAATAACACAAACATCAACGATACAGACAGACCAAACACGTCTATCAGCGTATAAGCCTTATTCCTTCCGAGGAACTTGAAAAAGGACTTAAAGTTCAATAAATTATTCATGAATTATAAATTTTCAATTACTCAGATTTCAAGCAGTTCACCGGATTATCATTAGCCGTCTTGCGGGCATCCAGACAAACCACGGAATATATAATCAATAATACACATACGCCGCAACCCAAGAATATGTACCATGACAAAGGAACCTTCTCCGTGAATTGCTCTTGCCACTTTTGCAAGACAAAGTATGCTATACCACCGCCTAATATGACCGCATAGATACAGATATATCCGATATCCTTTATGAACAACCTCAATATATCCCATAAGGTAGCCCCATTCACCCGGCGGACGGCGATCTCCTTACGACGACGGCTCACCTCATCATTCGTATAGCCTATAAGTCCTATCAACGTAACAAGAAGCGTGACCAAACCTCCGATCATCACGGAATCACGGAATTGACGGGAGTCCTTATATAGATCCATGATCTCGGAACGGAAAGAGATAGCGTTCAGTTCACGATCCGGAAATGTCTCGGATATCTTCTGCTGTAAACGAGCCATACTATCGTTGCTCAGCTCATGGAACTTCACCTGCAAGGTATACATGGGCTTATGCGCATAGAATAATACGGAAGGCCGCATATCTTGGTTCGAGATTCCTCCCAGACGGATATTCTCATAAACACCGCAAATCGTGAATGGCTCCTCATTCCATTTGCTATGCTCGGTGACGCAAATATCCTTCCCAACAACATCATCCGTCCAGCCCGCTACCAATTTCATTTTCTCCACGAAACGGCGGTCTACCATCACCTCTCTTGAATTGGTCACATTCTCCGTGAACGAGCGGCCTTGGATCACGGGAATCTCCATCATGTCCAAATATCCGTTACCTACCCAATAGAGATCGGCGATATTAAAAAGCTCTTGAGTCTCACCCGGTAAAAGAATATTATTACCGGAAGCATGCTCGAAAGGCAATTGATAGACGGTGGTAGCCGCAACGACCCCCGGAAGCCGCATCACCTCATCCAGAATCTTGGCACGAGAGGTAGAGTCCACGCCAGCTAACCCGCAGTAGGCAAGGTTCTCATAGGCATATCCCGGACGATCGTTCACCATAAACGTATATTGACGGGCAACGAAAACAAGCATCGTCACCAAAAAGCCCGTGGCTACAAACTGGACAAGCAACAAGGCTTTCTTCCAGATACGCTTATTCTCCCGGTAATTACGGAAAGCGGAGGCCACCGGAATCCGAGCATATAATGATCCCGGCATAAAACCAGATACGAAAAACACCAAGATACATATCCCTAGCAAGACCAAGCTACCATTAGACAAGAGCAAGGAATCTAACGAAGTCGCCAACAACTCCTCTACCGTACCTCTAAACGCAAGGATCAACAATAAGGCCAAGATCAGTGAAAGCACTATATGTACCAACGCCTCACCAAACATCATACCATGAATATTATTCTCGCTTGCCCCATAACATTTATGGACAGCCACCTCCTTCGAGCGATTTACGATAGAGGATATCACGATCAAGATATAGTTCATCACCGCCGTGAAGATCAAAGCGAAGGCCAGTAAGGAAAGTATCCATGTCATTCGCTTGACTTGCGGCAACTCCTTGTGTAAGCCATCCAGCTCATGAAACGAGAAACCAATGTTAAACCCTGTCTTTTGCTGTTCCTCCGGAGGGAAATAAGAATTCACGAACGTATGCACCTGTTCCTCCAAAGCTAAAGGATTCACCCCCTTGTGCAATTTCACGTAGCTTATGTAACGATCATTTCCCAACATATTAGTAGGCGAACCCTCCCACATGAACCGACCCGCCGAAGCCATAGAAACAATCACATCGTAACGGGAATGAGAATTTTCCGGAACTTCCTCAAAAACGCCACCAATAGTCATAGTACGTCCCGGCGAACTGTCTACCGTGAAGTTTTTCCCGATAACATCGCCCCCGATATTTTTCGCTATACGACTTGATACCAACACGTACATCGGGGTGGAAAGAACCTCTTTCGCATTTCCGATCAGCATAGGACGAGGAAGAATATCAAAGAAACAACTATCCGCTATGATACAACGACCGGAGTATTTCATCTTGGTGTCGGTCATCGTAAAGGTCCAGTCTCCAAAACTCGTGTATCGGGTGACGGTCTCGATCTCGGGTATCTGTTGTTGCATCGTGGGAGCGATGCCACCGCTTGTTTGCGGATAATCCTTCAACTCCCCTCCATTTTGCTGGTATTTCGCCCATACTTGATAGACCCGGTCTCTATCCGGATAAAAACCATCATACGATTGTTCGAAATAGACTTTAGCGATCAATACCAAACCTACCGCTAAGCCGATTCCCAACGATACGATTTTCATCACGTTATGCCGCCCTTTCTTAAAAATGGAACGAATGGCGATTAGTATGTTTTTCATATTATATCGATTTTATTCCAGCACCAGCACTTCATTATCCTTATAACTCTCATAACTGGACACAATCACCTTCTCACCGGCTTCCAGACCTTCAAGAACCTCATAATATTGCGGGTTCTGACGACCGATCTTGATAGAACGCCTGTAAGCTTTCTTTCCATCCGGATCAAGAACAAATATCCAACTTCCACCCGTACTCTGGAAGAAAGTTCCCTTCGGGATAATGATACTCTCGGTAGGTTGTCCCAGCTCCAAGTTGATATAGTAGGTCTGTCCGCTACGGATATTATCCGGACGCTCACCTGTGAAAACGAAATCCGTACGGAACTTACCATCACGAACCTCGGGATAAACTTTGCGCACCGTTAAGTCGAAAGACGAGCCTTGACGCTCGAAAGCGGCGCTTAAGCCCGGTTTCACACGGTCTATATAATGCTCGTCGATCATGGCCTCGATCTTATAATCGGAAAGGTCGTTAATCTGGCCGATCTTTTGTCCCGGATTGATACTTTGCCCCAATACGACATCCAACAGTCCCAACTCACCGTCGATCTGAGAACGGACATTCAAGTTTTCCTTACGCTCACGGATCAACAGGATATTCTTCCGCATGTTCGCCAAGCTGGCCTCCATCTCATCCATCTGGATCGTGCGGGAGATAGAGTCTTGGCGCAAGCGCTCGGTAATCAAGGCGTGCTTTTGAGAGGCCAACTCGAAGTCCTCCTTCGCTTTCAGATAATCCTCCTTGGCGATCAAGTTCTCTTTATACAACTGCTCTTGTTGGTTGAACGAGCGGCGGGCCCGGTTCATGTCCATATCGTATTGAAGTTTCTCCATCTGATTGGTCAGCTTATCCTGCTCCATGGTAACCTGCGTATTACGAAGGAAGTTCTGCTTCTCCGCCAACTCGGCCTCAGCGTTCAATATCTGCAAATCCAGATTTGAGTTGCTCAGACGAACAATGATATCGCCTTTCTTCACTTGGGCACCCTCTTCCACGACTTTCTCCTGTACGATACCGCCCTCCTCGGGGCTAAGCTGCACGACCGTGATAGGTTGCACCTGACCATCCATACGAAAGAAGTCATTGAATTGCTCACGGGTCACATTACCGATGCTAATCCCTCTCGCGTCCACTTTCAACGTAGAAGCATGATCACCAAAGATAATCCATCCCAACAAGATAACGAACAACACGCCACCCGCTACATAAGGAATATGCTTCTTCTGAAGACCTTTCTTTTTCTCTAATTGTATATCCATCGTATTCTATATTTTTTATTATCATCTAAATTCTATGTTCTCAATTCTTATTCATTGATAAGAGGCTTGCCCTTATAATAATCTACCAACTTGCTTTTCAATAAGTACATCAATCGCTTTTGAAGCAGATTGGCCTTGGACTCCAACAGCGTATTCGCGCTTGTCTGTACATCCAGCGTGCTCATCAGGCCTTCCTCGTACTTCCGTAGGGTAACACGATAAGCCAACTCATCCGATCTCACCTTCTTATCCATCTGTATGGCCTCTTTAGCGTATCCCTCACGATCCAAGACGGATTGCTCTACCGCTGTCTGCAACTGGCGAAAGACCTCTGTTCTTGTCTCCCGTGCGATCCGCATATTGTTACGGTAACGACGAGCGTTCGTTAATCTGCTCAAACCATCGAATAAGGGGAAGCTAAGGCTAAAAGAGACATATTCACCACGGTTATTCTTAAACTGATCCTTAAAACCTTCCGGGGCATTATCAGACTTCAGGTTCTCGAAATAACTCGTAGAGATTCCGGCATTCAAATAAATACTCGGCAGCAACTTTCCTTTATAAATACGATATTGGTATTTACTTTGCGTTAATTGATACTCGGCTTGCAAGGCGGTAGGGTTATTCCCGGACGCATAAGCGAAAATCTCCGCCACATTCTCTACTTCCGGGACATAATTGATATCCGGTAATAAAGTATCTACCTCCAGTTCTAAATCTGATGGATAATTCATACATTCCCTCAAGGTAAGCAAGGCCGTATTGAAAAGATTCTGCTGGTGGGTCAATGTATAATCATCAGCCGCTACTTGAGCCTCGAATTGAGCTACATCCGCTTTCCCTTTCAAACCCAGCTCTTCTTGCCGGCGAGTCTTATATAAGGTACGGTTACTCTCCTCCAATTTCTCGGCCGCCATACGAATCGTTCCTTTATAATATACCACATCCATATAAGCCTGCATAGCTTTCATCGCTAAATCATCTTTCGCTTTCTGGATGTCATTAACTCCCATACGGCGATTGGATTTTGCCATCAACCATTGATTGATCAGCTGTCCGCCCGTAAAAATAGGAATAGAAGCGTCGAGGCCATAGTTATTATTAAACGTAGAAGTATTCTCATAGGTATTGGTCGCAGGGTCAATCGAACGGCCAAAACTATATTGCGCTCCGACCTTAGCCGATGCCGCCGGGAAAAAAGAAGCTACGGCGGCATTCCGTTCCGCCTTATACGTATCTGATGTATAAACTTGCTTTTTAACCGATGGGCTGTTTTCCACGGCATAGCGCATACATTCATCCAAAGTCCAAAGTTTCTCTTGGGCCACCGTCGCGGTAGCGAAACTGAGAGAAAGAACTGTTGTAAGTAATATTTGTTTCATTGCTCTATTATTTTCTACTTAAAATAATAGCAAAGAACGTGCCAAAACACATAAACAGCTAAACAACAACCAGATAACAAAAAGCCATTCTTTTAGAACTGTCCAATATTTTGACAACGCTGTCTAATTGTTTGACACTATTCCCACTTTGACACGTAAGAGCGTCTCCTCTTCTCCATAAGCAAAAAACGCTCCGCTCCTATATGAATTCTTGCTCGATAGCCTATGAATTTTTATGCGCATACTGTATAATTCTACAAACCACGACGTGGTCTGTACAGATCAAGACGTGGAATATACAAATCACGACGTGGTCTATATATTCCACGGTGATAATTTGGAAATAGATCAAGTAGTTAGTATATTTGTATATAGTAAGAAGAATGTTTTTAACTTGAAGATACGAACAATTATACCTAGTAGCAGTTATGGCAGAATATATCAAGCAAGAGATGTGCGACCTGAACGGGACGGGGGAAAAGCCGGTGTATTATCGGATGAAGATACAACGGAACATGGACATGGAGGATTTCGTGGAACGGATCACCTACCCCGGATCGGGCTTGAGCAGGGGTAGCGTAATACAGGTGATGACGACAGTAGCGGAACATCTGGCCTATTGCATGGCGGAAGGGCAGTCGGTCACGTTGGATGGCATCGGTACGTTCACGCCCCGCCTAGGCGTAGCGAAGGACAAGGAGATCGACTCGCTGGATGGTGACGAACCGAAGCGTAACGCACGGAGCATCGAGGTGAATGGTATCAACTACCGGGCCGACAAGGAACTGATACGGGAGACTAACCTGCGTTGCGATTTAAGACGGGGAGGTATCAGCCGTGTCCGGAAATCGCCCTTCACCGAAGAGGAACGCCGGACACGGGCATTGGATTATCTGGATGAACACCCATTCTTGCGCATACAAGACTACATGGCTGTCACCGGACTAAAACGTAGTAGCGCAAACCGTGAGCTACTACGCCTCAGTAGCGACCCGGCGAGTGGAATCACCCTATCGGGTTATGGAAGCCACCGGGTGTATGTCCGCAGGAAAACAGAGGGCGATCACTAATCCACTTGATGGTGTCCCGGGTCGAGATGCTTGCGAGTGCCGTTCGGTCTTATCAGTTCGGCGGAGGTGCCTTCCGGGATTTGGAGATCGAACTTCATTCGCTTGCCTTTCTTCTTGATACTTACTTGGATGGTTCCATAATGAGTCTCTAGACTGGCAGAGGCTTCCGATAAGGAACCCAGTTGAGGCGCAATCTTAAAGGTACGGAAGCCGGGAGAGGTTGGCTCGATACCACAGACCTTCTGGCTCAATAAGGTAAGCGGGCCACCGCTCCAAGCGTGATTGATCGTGCCGCCACCGAAGCCCTCGGCTCCGATGCCCCATCCCTCGAACAAGGTCGTATATTCGGCATAATCCAGCATACGGGTGTAACGTTGCTTCATCCGTTCCAAGGCAAACGTCGGCTCGCCCATCTGGAAAAGGGCCTCTAGGACATACTTCTCCATATAAGGGCTGGCGTGATACTCCTTTTTAAGCACCTTCGTCAGCGCCGGATACTTATCTTTCGAGGCCAGCCCGGAAACAACCGCCATGGCTTGGGAGCGATCGTCCGTCTCCCCTTTATAGCCGGGGGAGCGATAGGCGGAACCTGTCCAGAACTTCGTGTCGAAACAACGTTCTATGCTACGCATCATCTGGGAGATCTCATCGGCATCCTTATCCTTGCCGAGTTGCAGGGCGAAGGCTCGCTCCGCTTTCAAGGCCAGATAATACCAGCAGTTGGTCAATACGCCCATATCGACATGCTCGCCCCAGTCGCCCCAGCTCCAAGCGCCTTGACGCTCGATCACCAAGCCACTCTTATCGACTTGCCAGACCTCGTGCAGGTAACGGCGCATCCGGTCGTATATCACCGGGACGAAACTACTGTCGGCACTATAATAATATTGCGTATAAAAACCGTACCAACCGATAGACGCCAACATCTGTAAAGGAAGCTCCTTATCCCAATTACCCGCCGGAACCGGAGCGTAGAGCGTTCCGTCCTCCCGCTGCCAATTCATTAATTCATGGATGCCTTTTACGGCTAGTTTCTGCCCGGACGGAGAAAGGGCGTAGAAAGCCTCGCCTAGCTCATTCACCTCGTCACCCCACCATTGGGCACGTTCACGGTCCGGACAGTCCATATAATTATCACGCATCGTTATGTATAAGGTGCGGGCAGAACGTTGCCAAAGCTCGTCGTAGAACGGGTCGTCACAATGGAAAGAGCCCGCGAGGTCCGTGTTGTAACCGGTCTCACGGTATTTCACATCCAGCACCTTCACGCCCTCGGGGATGATGTAATAGACCTCATGGCCGTTCATCCAGCCATAGCTTTCGTATTCCTGCTCACCCTCACGGGTGATATATTCGGCACGTACGTTGCGCTCGCTTCCTCCCTCGTAATTATCCATCCGGATGTGGATAGTCTTCCCGGCCTCCGCCTCTACTTTCAGATACGGAGTGATCTGGGCATTATAGGGCAAACGACAGAACAAGGTATCGCCTTTCAAGGATTCCCGGACGGATACATAGGATAACAGGCCGCTGTTTTTCCACTGGGGTATCGGACGTTCCACCAGCTCCCCGAAAGGAGCTTTCCCCGCCTTACCGACGCAGACCGCCCCCGGAAGGGAACCTTCGAAACTCGTACGGTTCCAGTTTGTTATCGCTTGACGGGCATCGAAGCGGATATTACTCTCCGGCATACGGTAATTCGGGAAAGGGGCGTCGGTATTTTGATAGGCCTCATACAAGGCGCACTGCCAGCTCGCATCGGAGACGATCTCCAGTCCCGGAGCGATCGCCTCGAATAACAAAGCCGCTTTCCCGCTGTTGATATGACTGAAACCGTCTTTCCCGAAATGCCAGAGTAAGATAGCGATGGTGTTCGAACCTTTTGTCAGGTAAGGGGCGATATCTACCGGATCGTAATAAGTCCCGGAAGGAGAAGGTCCTCTTTTCAAGCCACCCTCGAAGACAACCAGTTGGTCGTTGATCCAAAGCCAATACTTGGAATCGGCGGCGATACGGGCGATGAGTTGATTCGGGACATCCGTCACAGCGAATGATTTACGGTAGATCAACCAAGTATTCGTAGCGCTTTGGCAACGCTCGGTATTGATCCATTGGGCTTTCCAAGGGAAGGATTCGGGATGAGATGAAGCTGTCGCCTTTATCCAGCCGAAAGGCAAGAGGAACAAAAAGAAGGCAATGAGTAGCTTATTCATAAATTTAATCTTTAAAGTTCAACAGTTTATAATTATCTGGTTGTAGAGACGGGGCGTGCCCCGTCTCATCCCCCAAAA
>ENA-ORSK01001767-ORSK01001767.1-human-gut-metagenome-genome-assembly--contig:-NODE-1767-length-15957-cov-3.277890_pt1 | contig 15957 bp, 13 predicted proteins | sample MGYA00242192_ERZ509159 | MGnify/ENA primary metagenome ERZ509159 (study PRJEB26280, sample SAMEA2338663) | human gut metagenome | biome: human gut; feature: human-associated habitat; material: faeces...
CAGCCACGAGCAGTCGTTCTTCGTCGGCATACGCAGCACGTTCTATCGCATCTCCACCATCGCGGGACAAGGACTGCTCGTCATCATCGCGGGACTGATAGAGGACCATACGGGCAAGATACCGCTCTCCTGGACGGTGGTCTTCGCCATCCTCTCCATCCTCTTCTTCCTCGCGAGCCTCTACCACGCCTGGGCGCTCCCCAGACCTGCCTCCGACCGCCACGCCCCCGACCGCACGGTGGGTGGCATCCTGCGCGAGTCGCTGCTGACGTTTCGATCGTTCTTCATGAAGAAGAACATCGTCCCCGCCTTGCTCTTCCGACTGCCCGAGGCGCAGCTCGTCAAGATCATCAACCCCTTCCTCCTCGACCCGATAGCGAAGGGAGGACTCGGCCTCTCGACCAGTACGGTGGGTATCGTCTATGGCACGGTGGGCATCATCGGACTGACCTTGGGTGGCATCCTCGGTGGCATCGCTGCCTCGCAAGGCGGACTGAAACGCTGGCTCTGGCCGATGGTCTGCGCCATCACGCTCCCCGACCTCGTCTATGTCTATCTCGCCTACGCCCAGGACAGCGCGCTATGGATCGTCAACACCTGCGTCTTCATCGAGCAGTTTGGCTACGGCTTTGGCTTCACGGCCTACATGCTCTACCTCATCTACTTCTCGGAGGGCGAGCACAGCACGTCCCACTACGCCATCAGCACGGGCTTCATGGCCCTGGGAATGATGCTGCCGGGCATGATGGCCGGATGGCTGCAGGAACTCATCGGCTAACGCCCGCCAATTCTTCCTCTGGACGATCCTCTGCTGCGCGGCAACGTTTGTCGTCTGCCTCTTCATCAAGATCGACCCTGAGTTTGGCAAGAAGAAACAGCAGGGCTAAGGGAAAACAGTACAATGATGGAAAAGGGAAGCAATCTGGTAAGAGAAAGGGCTGCAAGGGCCTGGGAACGCCACCTCTCGTGGGTTCCCACGCTCTATCTGCTGCGCGGCATACCCTATGTCGCCATCCTCGCTCTCGTGCCCATCGTGCTCAACCGCATGGGGGTGAGCAATGCGGTCAACCTCTTCTGCTGCTCCTTGGCCCTCATCCCCTTCATCCTCCGCCCGCTGTTGGGCCGCTTCTCCCGCCAACTGACCGACTGCCACCACCTCATCCTCTACGCCGAAGTGCTGATGGGACTGATCTTCCTGGCGATGGGGATCGTGCTGCGGCTGAAAGTATGGCTCCCCGCCTTCCTCTTCCTCTTCTATGCCGAGGCCTTGGCGGCCGCCTTCCACGACGTGGGGATAGGCCGCTACTTCATGATCTGCTCCGAGCGTCGCTTCTACCAGCAGGTGCCCGCCACACGGGCTGCCGCCACCTGCGCCGCCTTTGCCCTGGCGCTGGGCATTCCCGCGATGGTGGGAGGCAACCTGGAGGTGATCCATCGCCGCATACCGATGGCGTGGAGCACGGTCTGCGAACTGCTGGGGGGCTTCATCCTCCTGCTGGCGGTCTATCATGCCGTGGTCCTCGTGCCGCTCGGCGAGCAACTGGTGCGCAAGCGCAACGACTACAAGGCCCTGCTGCTCGAAGACCTCCGCAAACTGACGGACCGTCGCTATTTCCGCTTCGAGATGCTCTTCCTGCTGCTCTTCCTCCTCCCCGAGGGCTTCTTCTACCGCGTCGGCATCTTGTTTCTTGTCGACCCCGGGAGCAATGGCGGACTGAGCCTCTCGCCACAGGAACTGGCCTTCACCCAGGGCACGGTGGGTGCCTTCGGCATGCTGCTCGGTTGCCTGCTCGGCGGACGCTGCATCCACCTCCACGGTTTCCGCTATTGGTTGTGGCCGATGACGCTCGCCATCACGCTGCCAAAAGTGTTCTACGTACTGATGGCCTACACGCTGACGACCAGCTTCTCCCTGATCACCCTCAGCGTCTTCCTGGAGCAGTTTGGTTTCGGCTTCGGCATCATGGCCTTCGTCGCCTACCTCGCCCACCTCTCACGAGGCTACCATCCCGTCATGTTCTACTCCTATTGCTTTGCCCTCGCCGCTATCGGCATCACGGTCTCGGGCGCACTCTCCGGCATCCTCGCCGACTACCTCGGCTACCGCATCTACTTCGCCCTGCTGATGCTCCTCTCCCTCACCTCCTATCTCGCTGCTGCCTTCGTGCGCACCGAACCGACAGAAGGTCTGAAACTGTGATCATGGCGAGAAAGGGTACCATAAATGACACGTTTTCGCCATGGCCATTTCCTGCTGATTGTCCTGGCGAAGCGTTGTATATTGTTGTTTCGCAACAAGCAACCCTTGGTCTGCATAGGCATCGAAGAGGCGATGTCCCCGCGAAGCGTTGTAACTTGTTGTAAAAGTTGTTCAAGTTGTTTTTCTATATGTCCACGTCGAATCTCTCCATGTCCCGGACGAACCTGACAAAGGGTCTGAAACTGTGAGCGAAGACAAGAGGGGCTGAACTTTTTCTCCCTGCTACTCGCTTTTTCCAGAAATTTTATGTAAGTTTGCATCCATGAAGCAATTATTGACCATCCTTGGGCCTACGGCAAGCGGCAAGACGACCCTTGCCACACGCCTTGCCTATGAGTTGGACGGCGAAGTCATCTCCGCCGACAGTCGTCAGGTCTATAGAGGCATGACGATCGGCACGGGAAAAGACCTCGCCGACTATGTGGTGGAGGACAAGCCGATCCCCTACCACCTGATAGACATCTGTGACCCGGGGACGAAATACAACCTCTTCGAATACCAGCGCGACTTCCTCCAAGCCTACGAGGACATCCGCCATCGTGGACGCCAGCCCGTGCTCTGTGGCGGCACAGGACTCTATATCGAGGCCGTGCTGCAGGGCTACCAGCTCTCACCCGTGCCCCAGAATCCCACGCTGCGGGCAGAACTGGAGGGGAAGACGCTCGACGAACTGACCGTCATCCTCCAAGACCTGAAGGCCCGCAACCACTCCACGATGCACAACCGCACGGACGTGGACTCCTGTCAGCGGGCCATCCGCGCGATAGAGATAGAGGAATACAACCTCCATACGCCCACAGAGAACCGCCAGGTGCCACCCATCCCCTCCACCATCATCGGCACATGGGTCGATAGGGAGACACGCCGCGCACGCATCACACGCCGCCTACGCCAACGACTGGAGGAAGGAATGGTAGAGGAGATAAAAAGTCTGCTCAAGACGGTCCCCGCCGAGGACCTGATCTACTACGGCCTGGAGTATAAGTTTGTCACCGAATACGCCCTCGGCCGCACCTCCTACGACGAGATGTTCAGCCGCCTGGAGATCGCCATCCACCAGTTTGCCAAACGGCAAATGACCTGGTTTCGGGGCATGGAGCGCCGCGGCCTCACCATCCACTGGATCGACACGCAGCGCCCCATGGCAGAACAAGTGGCGGAGGTGTTGCGCCTTATGGCGTGACTTTTATGGAATGCGCCTTATGGCGTGACTTTTATGGACAAAGGCATAAAAGCCACGCCACGCTTTATTTCCTCAACAAGGCCACAACATTCTGCACCAGGTTCACGGCCTCCTGCTGCGTAGGCTTTTGTTCCCGCGCCAGCAGCACCTGCACCAGATAGGTCTGCCCCTTGCCGACCGTCACGCTCTGAGCATAACTGATCGAATGGAGAGTAATTTCATGGGGCGCCACCACCGTGTCGCGAACCACCTCCCCCGCAGTCCTCGCTATCGAGTCGGTGGGGATAAACGGGTCAGAATCGCAGTAGTAATAGACGGGTTCCATCTTCCTGGCCTTGACACAAGCGACGAGTTTGTTGGAATCCTGTTTTGTGCAAGCATCGAGCTGGTTGTTGGAAACCAGTCCCGTGCAAGTATCGAGCTGGTTGGAAGCCAGCTCCGTCACTCTGATCTCCATGCAGTCGTAATTCTCATAGTCATACACCTTGGCATGGCCTTCCACCACCTTGCAGATCCGATCCTGCAGCGAATGGTCAATATGGTCCGCCACCCAGCGCTTCTCTGACCAAAGGTCGTAGAGCGTATAATAACCATTGCGCCTCATCTCCAGCACACCAATCCGATTGTTGGCCGTATGAAAGGCGAAGGAGTCAAACTCCGGTTTCACCAGCATTCCGTAACGGTAGCGCAAGCCCCCCTTCCCCGTCTCCGGGTCCTTGACGACGAGAATGCCCGGGTAAGCATCAAGGCGCTGACGGTACACCCTGGCAACATCCAGGCAACAGTAGGGATTGCTGCCAATAGCCATACAGGGCAGCAATACGCCCAGATAACCCACAACGACGACATAGAAAGGCAGGTCCTTCACGCTCCTGAGGAGCCCGCCACAAGCATAGGCCATCGCACAAAGACTGAGAGCGAGCATCGCCACACGCTCCACCCCCGCGTCAAACTGCGACAAGAAGAACGGGACCATGGCAATGACCACCACCCACAGTTTCCCCATCGCCACACCACGGAGCCTTTGCAGCAGATAAAGACTGACCATGGGCGCCACAACACAAGCCAAGGCGCAAGCACGGTCGTAGAGGGCCAGTCCGAAATACAAGGCAAAGAGCGCCACCAACAGCAGGGCGCAGTAGGTCTTGGCCCGTCGGTCCGTCCAAAGCAACAGTCCCATCGCTTCCTTCCACGTCAAGTTGTCCACCATACCGCCCTTGCGCATCGCATTGACGGCATAGGCAACGACAGGAAACAGTCCCAGCCATACTTTCAGCACCCACGGGAACACTTCCTCCCTTGGCTTGTCCGTCTCCATGCCCATCATAGCATACGCCTTCGAGGTAAGAATCCACATATGCACATCAGCATCCATCAACCATTTGAGTGCCATCAGTGCAAGAGCAACCAGCCCCGAGGCCCAAGCCTTTTTCTCACCCTTGTAGAGGGCAAACGAGCACACGATGCGAAACAGTACCATCAATACCACTAGATTGACAGGGAAGTACGGGAACCAGCCATAGCCGACCACCACCACGCCTATTGCCCACAAGAAGCAGATAGTCCAATCCAAACCATAAAACGCCTTTTTCACACTACTGTTAATTCCTTTTTCCATCATAATGATTTCCTTTGTTTTGATTTATAGATTTTATTTGTCATCTTATTGATTTATTGATTCACTTTGTCACCTTGACGATTCTTTTTCACCTTGACGATTTCTTTGCCAAAGTGACGATTTCTTTGCCAAAGTGTTGATTCTTTTGCTATCGTAATAATTCTTTTGCTTCAACTCAAGTCTATTCCCTCGCTACTCCACTTCCATCAGAATAGCCGTATAATTATCGTCGCCATACTTCCAGCAGCTAAGGTCGAAACCATGCAGTATCTCCTCCAGCGACTTCTCCTCCATCATCCTTGCCTCCAAGTCCTCGGACTCCATACTCTTGTGGACCCCATCGGAACAAAGCAAAATCCGGTCGCCCGGACAAACAGGAAACTGCACCACGTCGGCAATCGCCTCCTCTGGATGACCGCTGAAGAAGCTGCGTGCCACGATCTCGTACCCAAAGCTCAACCTCACATGGTCCTGCGTCTGATACACCACCCCCTGGCCTGGACGCTGCAAATAGCACCTGCTGTCTCCCACATGAGCTATGGTCACAATGTCCCCCTCGATACTTGCCATCACCATCGTCGTTCCCATCTCCTTCAGTCCTACCTCTCTCGCCTTCTGCTCGATAGCACGCGTCGCCTCCTGGCATGCCTCCACGACCTTATCCTCGCTATCCCTTTCCTCCGCATGCTGCTCCCAGTATGCCGATACAGCATGAGCCACCGTCTCGCTCGCCACTTCTCCGCAAGCGTGACCACCCATCCCATCACACACGATACCCCAAAAGCGCCCCCTCTCCTGCTGGTCCATGACCACGAAGAAGTCCTCATTGTTAGAGCGCCTTCCCTCCTTACTGATTGTCGCATACCTGATCTTCATTGCTTGTCCTTTCTTTATATCCATATAGTTATTTCAACTTCACTCGAAGCTATCACACTCCTTTATGACAAAGAGGGGATGAAAGTAACCCATCTATCACTGGAAAAACTTGCTAACTATAAAAAATCCACATTTTTTAGCAATCGCTCAAAACCAGCTTAATCACTCCTGTACAAAAAACGAAAAAGGTTGTTCGCAACTCCATCCAGCCAGAATCGGGAACAACCCTCCGTTTTCATCAGTTTTCAGTCCTTCGTAATCTTAAAGCCCAATTTCAATATGAGCTTTATCGTTTCTACTGATGTGTTGCGGTCGTACTCCTTTTCTTCTTCCGATAGTTCTTCATAAGGTACAAGGCACGGATGCTGCCTCTTTGCATCATTCCGCTCCTCGCCATAGGTCCAGCCATCCTTCATCCGTCCAGCCGACCATACCTCATGCACATTCTTTGCAATGTCTTCGGCCAAAGCCTCCAATTCCTTAGGCAGCACTACCTCCTTCGTATCTATAGGATGGGGCATATAAATGTTCTTACTCATCGCTCACGTCTTTATGTTGTTGCATACCTGTATAGAGGGCAGAGAGGCAGTATTTCTATCATTGCACGACAAAATATATGTTTTAATCTAAAGCGTCAAGTAAGATGAACGAGGCCCAATACTTTGCATCTGTATAGCCTTTTGCCCGAAGGGCCTTTTGTGCCTCTACCAAGGCTTTGCGTTTGCTCATCCCGCTCATCAGATTGCGGTAAAACTGCACCATCAGTTCAGCAGTGGCGGCATCATTTACAGTACGTAATGACATCAACAATGTATTTACTCCCGCGTTCTTAAAACCACGTTGCAAACCATAAACGCCATCTTGACCAAGTTTTCCCAGCCCGCTCTCGCAAGCAGAAAGAACGACCAAATCACAAGTACGAAGATTCATTTGAGCAATCTCAGAAGCACTCACCTCGCTATCCTCTTCTGTATTAGCTCCTGCAAAAGCAAGAATACTGTTGTTCATAGATTCAACATCGGTGATACCCTTATGGCTTCTGTACGCACCATGCGTTGCCAAATGAAGAATATTTGTTTTGGTATCTGACAGTTGAAGGAAGGAGTTTTTACTAGCATTGTCATTTTTCAGAATGACCACATTCTTTACCTTTCCTTGCTTAAGCACCATACTTATTTCATTGACCTCACGCAGAGTATTCCCTAAAGTTTCATATACCACTTCTCCCTCGCCACCACTACGCATGGCGGCTAAGGACTGTTTCACCACTTTTTCAGATGCATTGCTCATGTTGTAGTCAATGCCGCCATAGAGCATGGCACGTGAGGGCACTGCATGCGGATGGTTGTAACAAAGCTCCTTGGTTGTGGAAAGACGGTACACTTCCATTTGCTCAGCCATAGGTTTTCCATTATACAGAAGATACTCAATGGCTAAGTGATTGAATGTGCCATCAGCAGAGAAAAAGATTCGTTTTTTACCTTCTAGATGATTGGCTATACCTCCCCAAATCAAATTGAGAGACTTGTCGAAAAGTGACGGATCTGCCTGCATCACTTTGGCATCGGCCAAAGTACATACAGGAATTGAGACAGGAGTCTTCATGTCAGAATCGAGAACTAACGCCACCATATAATTGTCTTGGTCCAAGGCTTCCGATTTTATAGCTACAAATTCTATGGCAACATCTGTTGGGGACAGTTTTTTTGTACATCACGCCAATCATACATTACGTAATTAGTAAAGTCTGCCATTTCGGAGCAATCGCGTAATAGCTGAAGCAGGCGTTTTTTATTCTCCCGCTCCAGTGTCAATACATTGTTGGCATCTTCTTCCGTCTGCATGTTACTTCGAAGCACGCGTATCTGCTCGTCAGCAGACTTGATGTCGTCATACACCATCTTTAGCTTCTTGTTTTCCTTTTGAGCCAACAATTTTCCAAACTCTATGGAAGAATTGAGCAAAATACCCTTGGAAAGCAACTCTACGTCATAGGCCAATGCGGCAATGTCACCGTTCAACGACTCATAACCAACAGGTATTGTTGCCATCAAGTCAAAAAAATCCCGTATTCGATTCTCCTCTTCATGCCATGTAAGCATGCGTTCTGCTTCACTTTGCATACGGAATTCCTCACTGATGGCTTCACGCAAAGCAGGAATGTATTGTTTGTAATACGAAACGGCTTGAACATAATCTTGTTTCAACTCATAGCAGCCAGCTATTATGCCAAGAGAAGTGGCATAGGCTAATTTACCAAGGTATTCTTGTGTCATTTCAAGATTTTCAGTTTCCTCAGCTATAACCTTGTCCAATATCGCTTTCTTTTCTAAAGCACTTGCATCACCTTTAAAGTCAACATTCTCATCTATCCCCATGTCCATATAGCATATCTTCAATGACGAGGCTGCCTCAGAATAATCCTGATACATACCATGTTCTTCAAAGAGTTTCATAGCCTGTTTGTGATGCGTCACAGACTCTTCGTAGTTCTTATTGCGTTCCTCGGCCTTGGCCAATCGAAGAAGAGCTTTAGGGTATTCCGTATTTTGAGTATCCATGTGCTCATAGTAGTCCACGCATTTTTGATAAGCCATTATGGCGTGAGCAAAATCCCCTTGCGCAGAATAAGCATTACCAATACTTTTGTAACAAGCAGCCATTTTTAAAGAAGAACTGGCATCTGATTTTGTTTGATAAAAACCCACTGCTTCATTAAAACATCTAATAGCTTCCGATTGTTGCTCCGACAAAGAAAAGCACAAACCTGCATAATTATAATGGGCAGCACACTCAGCGTTCATTCCTTTGTTCTTTTTGATAATACTGGCTGACATCAGCTTGTAATTAGCAGCCGAAGCCCAATCATTAACCTGCGATAACAAAGAAGCGTAACCATCGTACACCTTTAGTCTCATATCACCATCCATTTTCATGCCCAACACTTCAAGATAACACTCCTTCGCCTTTACAGTATTGCCTTTGCTCGCATAGTATTGTGCACGTTCCAACATGCATTTAGGTTCATGGCAGTCCTTGCTTAGTTCATGTAGGTTATGCTCTTCTATAAGTTGAAGAATACGTTGTTGGTTCTTTACATCCTGCTTCTCCATATAAATCAAGCCCAACCATTGCAAAGTATTTCCATAGGGTTCGCTATATTTCTCTATCAACGGCAAAGCCATCTCTAAGTATTTTTGCGCTCCGTCATAGTTGTCGGCGATAAAGTAGAAACGTCCCATGTTGAAGGCATACATACCCAAATTCTTGTGCGGTCTGGGAAGTTTTTCACACAAAGCCATCACCTGCTCCTGGAGTTCTGTAGCTTTTGCAAAATCCTTCTCCAAAGCAAAAGTATAGGCATAATTGTTGAGCGAAGTGATATAATCCTCGTTTTCTTCGCCACTCAACTTCTTGCGAATGTCCATCGCCCGTTTGGTAAGCTCGCGGCCTTGCACTATCTTTCCTTCGCTTAGACATTTCCGTCCCTCTTCGTGCAAAGTTTGTGCATCTTGCAAGGTTTGTGCATTGACGTTAATCGTAAGCACAAACAACAAAACAAACAGAATAATCTTTTTCATACGAATCAATTCATTGTTATTACAATACTGATATCTTTCTGCACACAGTTCTTGACCTTCATCAAAACTGTACTCAGACAGTCTTCTCTCAATGCCAAAGTACCCGTCCGGTGCGGCATTCCTTTCTTTACCTTTTCTGTATCGACATACTGAGTATAGGGTTTGTTTTTATACAATCTCTGCATTGTCATCGACACCCTGCCGCCACCCTCTGCCACTACTGCTATCTTCTTTACGCCTTTTGCAACAAACGTACACGAAGCCGTTTGGTTGGCTTTAATAATAACTGTTTTGGATTGAAGTCGCCCTCGTGGGGTTTGCATTCCCACGCTCCTTTCGCCTATTGCTCTGTTGAGAGAGTCTGATTGCTGATAGATATCAACGCCCTTGGACAGACTATCTGCAAAGGCCTCATCAAACACTATATGTCCATTCAAAGACATTGTTTCGTCTTCTGCCAGATGAAATGTTTTGAAATCACTCGGATTGTATCTTCGCAATTGCTCGGCAACTTGCTTGAGAACAACAGTATCATTGATAGCAGCAGCATTGCGCAAGTTGATATAGGCCGCAACAACTTTATCAAAACCATCGTCTCCCACATCCTGTGCGGTTACAGACAAGGAAGTCACCAAAGCCAGAAGGAATAACAAACTCTTCATACCGTCTATTCTTTACGAATAACCAACCTGAATCCAACCGCGTCATTTTCCTCGTCCACTCCTATAGGAGCAGTTGAGAACACGGTCACTTCAGAGGCTGCTGACCTATAGTTTCCACCGCATATAGTCCATTGTATGTTATCGCCTTTTTGATGTGGATAGGGTGTATTGCACAACTCACTCACATTTCCACTCATTGCAAAAAGGTCGAGCGTGTTGGGTTCTTTCTCCACAATATCATTTATTGCATGTTTTCGATTGCTGGAGTTGTTTTTATACCAAGCTACACGATTCACGTCATTACTCCCCACATACATTGTCGTTTCATTGTTAACACCTCCATGCGCTGCATATTGCCATTCGTCAACAGAGGGCAAGGTGAACTCTATACCCGTCATGTTACGCAAACTGTCCAAGAGCACATAGTTGATTTCATCGTAAGCCACATTTGTAATAGGCATTTGGGAGTCGGTAGGATTGCATTTTCCTCCCAACAGTCCATGCCATTGGCCTATAGTAAACTCAAATTGGCTCATCCACAACGTATCTTTTTTCACTTCACGCATCTGCATCAGCAGAGTATCAATAGTGTTCATTTGCTCGCGCGACAGATGCGGACTGAGCTGCAGACAATAGCCAGCGTGTTTCTTTTTCAATTCACTTCGCAACTCGTTCAGCGATGCAGCCTCAGCCTCAACAGCCTCTTTATCCTTGTGATGCTGCCAAAACATAAAGCAAGTAACCAGTGCCATTGCCACTATCATGGTAGATACAGCGACTGCCAATCTTCTTACGAATCTATTACGTTTGTCTATTCTGCGTAGTGTTGCTTGTGCAGTATCATAATCTTCATCTTTGTACTTACTTACCTCGCGTTTGCCGATGCACGACGCCAAACGTTCCCGTATCATCAGATCCACCGTAACGCCAAGAGCTTGCCCAAAGTCTATTTCAGAGTGTTGTATATCGCAAGCGATACCCTTTATCTCCTGCGGAACATCGGTATGAATACCGTCAAACGTTTTATCGGGATTAATAGGAATTATCTTCTTGCCTTCCTGCATTGCCAAGAGAATCTCCTCTCTCACCCAGTCGCCCTCTTGACTGCATCGATCCAAAGCCCCCTTCGACAACATGAGTATAAACACTGGCGCTTCATTGATAGCCGCTTTTATGCGCTTTCCGAAAACTCCGTCTTTCAACTCGTCGTAATCCAAGAAAACTTTATATCCACGCTGCGCCAGCATCAACTGTATGATGCGGGCGTATTGTGCACCAGTCGTACGCCGGTAGCTTATAAAGATGTCGTAAGGGGTATGCACTACAGGCTAATAATTATAGTTCGCAACTAGAAAATATCGACATAGATTGAATATCGTCTTTTATCATAATAAACAATTAACTACATTTATCAATCGCTACACAATGGTCTTAAAATACACACGACCTACATTAAACCAGAAACACTATTTGCATCCAATTCAACTATAAAATCAGAACCCGTGATATTTTTCCTTATTAAATTAAGATCATATTTTTTATTCAATTTAGAAACAACATAATTAAATATTTTTTCCTTGCTTGCGCTCTCTCCCTCAAACTTCTCCATAAGATGGCCACAAGTTCCTCCTATTACCATCCCAACAGGTCCAAGTATAGAGCCAGCGCAAGCACCTATTATGGTCCCTACCCCCATATCTTTAAACCTGTTTTTTCCCTTCATCATTTCTAATATTTCCTGAACAGGTATTTTCCCAACATAGCGATTACTTTCAGAATCTCTCGTTAAGGTCAAAACCATATCACTATCGATGGACAATGTTATAACCGTTTTATCCGCTGATATTACAATTTGCGGATTGGCACTTAAAGATGAATTAGCAGACAAAGCACTTTTGTTTGCTTTTTTGCTCACTCTTTCAAGTCCAATCCATGAAGAAAGATTGTTGAGTAGTTTTTCGCACTGCTCCTCCTCGTTTAAATCAATGCAATCTACATTACCGAAATGGAATTTAAACCATCTGCGGAGTCCTTTCCCATCAATGATGATGGGGACGATTCGCTTACCTTCATCTTCCGCATAAAGCACCTCTCGCTTTGTCCACTTTGAGCATAAGGAATTATCAGAAAGCATGAAAAGAACAACTTTTGACGAATCAATAGCATCCACTATCACCTCTTCAAACTGGGCACCACCCTCGACCCCCTCGTAATCTATCCAACAAGTAGTATTCAACTCTTGTTCAATTCGTTTGACAAATGGGAACACGATGTTCTTATCGAGTCTAGAGTAGCTTATGAATATAGGCTTAGAAATGTACATTTTACGTTATAAGAATTAGTATTTAGACAACCCTGTCTCACTGTACAGTTAGAATGGCTTTAAGCTGCCGTACCTAAGCACATGCGAAGAAACTGCTGAACATCTTCACCGATTGTACCAAAGTCCATATTACAACTTCGTTATATTATATATCGGTATTCTCTCTAATCCTGGAGCATTGCCATCTTTTATTGTTGGTTTACCCATACGAGTAGCTAACCAGAGATACCTGTCTATATTTGCTTTTGACACCTTATACTTCAGCGGATGAATCCAAGAACCAAGATTGATGGCACCGCCATTCTTAAGAGACGCTTTCACAAAATCATCCAATGAATGTCCTGTAATTTCATCCATTGGGATGGACATAAATTCATCAACATCAATACAACCATTGACAAAGCAACTTGTAGCTTCTGCTGTTTGATAAGAAATGTCGTTCCAAAACTCTTCTTTGAAAACATCGTCATTGGCATAACGTTCTATTTCGTCAGGGTCAGAATACATTTTAATCATATCGTCAATCATTTGCTTGCGTTCAGCTTCCTCTAATGTTTTGGGGACGCTTAACTCAAAGTTGGCTCGAAGGTTTTCAAGCATTTGTTGCTTCATGTCCTCTGTACTGTGTCGCATAAGATTGGCTATCATCTTCAGTTGTTTAACCTGTGCCAGACATTCTGGTCCCATAGTATCAGGACGAGTGTTTGAAAGGTATCTTGCCAAACGCTTATGTTGAGCCTCTGTTATATTGACGAGGTATTGTTGTGGTGTCGTCTCATAGAATTGTTGTTTAATCGGATTATAAACTTTCACCTTGATTTTCTTGGGGTTGTCAAAATTAATGTTTGCCACCATTATCATTTCTGCTATTGTCCACCAAGATTTAGTATAGTCTATTTCTCCTTTAGCATTACGACTCTCATACACCCATACCTCATCGACCTCTCGAATATGGTCTTCCAATAAACCAACAAGCATCCATCTGCGCATAGGGGTGTGCGCTTCATCAGCGCCACATAATGAAGCCGGAGGTAAAACCTTCAATTCATAATCACCATTACATCCTAATCTATGGCGTTCATTTTTTGACGAAGGATCAGTGCCAACAATAATAGACTTAAACTTTTCAACCTCCTCACTGTGACTGTTGCGATAACTAATCATTACAGAAGTCTTTTTGTGTTTCCTCCTTCTGCGCATTTCTAATGAAGCAACTAGCATTTCTTCCATTTCCTTTTGGTATTTAAGGAAATCGTTAATCATATCTTCTGGAATGCGACTGTATGTGTCTTCTTTCAGAGATTGCTTAATTTGTTCTGGTAACTTTTTCAAGATATGCTCGATAGTACATCTTTCCCCATCTTCTTGAGGGAAAACACCTCGTAAAGGTGTAATGTTTAATGGCAGATTATTCTCGCTCACAACAATTATGTGATTGAGAATATTTACTTGTGCTGTCAATGCTGGATAAACACCACCGTCATTTACGTCTGATGGTATTGTACAATCTACCACGACAATGTCTGATACATGTACTGCATAAAGAAATTGTTGCTGTTGTAATGGATTAACATCTTTCTTTATAGTCACAAGTTCAAACTCTAAATTATATTTATTAGCAATATCCTTAATACCTTCTGCTAAAGGAGTACTGCTGCGGAATTCCGGGATGAAAAATATTAATGATTTCATACGCTTTCTTTATTAAGATATTGATTGAATGTACCTAATACTGCTTGCAAAGGATTGTAGGACTGATTAATTTGACAATCAATCTTTATGAGCTGCCAATCGAGAGGAACTTCTTTTGTTAGTTCTTTGTCAGGTAGCCAGTGCCAATACTCACAATTGACTCTCTGACTTTCTTCAATATATGACTTTTCTCCTACATTTATAATACGCTCAATCTTTATTGGAAGTTCTTTTGTGTAGAACCTTAAATGAACAATACCTGTGAAATTCCTATCTAAACTGATGGAAAGAATGCTATTTTCTTCGATTTCTTTTGTTTCATAAGGTGGTTCGTTGTTTAACTGACAAGACATATAGCACGGGCTATACTTGCTGGTTACTTTCAATTCTAAATTACCATTGAGTTGCTTGCGTAATAAATCATATGTTTTCTCGCTATTTGCGTGATCGTATTTAACAATGCTATGTTGTATTGACACGACTTCCTTTATAATAGACGGGATATTTTTGTTTTCCAAAATGTATAGCAAATCGCAACCAAGACCATAAAAGGGAATAATTGGCTTTTCGTATTCTTTGGCATGTTCTATTTCTTGCACAAAAACATCACTGTCCGATTTTATCTTGTCACCAATACCTTCAAATAAAACCATTATTATGTTGTAAGAGTTTCTGATACCATCATCCAATTGTTTTGGCCATTCTCCTCCACGTACAGTTTCAACATCTAAGAACACTTTGAGATGGTATTTGTGAACTAAAATGGCTCGGATAAGTTCTGCCCATACACTTCCACCATCACGTTTATAACTTATAAATACATCGTATTTCATTGGCTTTCTTTATGTTTCGTTGAGAACAAATGAACTGAAATTAATATTTTATTTCATGTAATATCCTTATGAAGTGACTATGTATATTAAACATAATTTTGTTGTTTAAGATCAATTTCCGTGTTTGAAAAGTATTGTATGAAAAATTATCCCTATAAGACTGAACCCATCCAATAGAAAATGATAATAACAACAACTTCCCCCAATTGTTAGGATTGGAAATATCTCCATTTATAATATTTATCGTATTATAAGCAGATAAGACTAACAAAAAAGCTATCATCAACGCCAATATTGTGCGAATATTAAAAGATAAAATGTTTGAGATAATCTCTTTTGTAACATTTGCATAATAATGCTCATGCATAATCTTATGTATAATAATAATTGATATGCATATTATTGCCAAAAATATTGAAGAAAACGTTAATGCTTCATTTATAAAATCATAGATATTTACAGAAATATTCAAAAAGATGCCTTCCTGCATTAGTAGATTTTTTTCAAGAATAATTATATGTTTTAATAGGCTAAGAAAATACAAATATCCACTCTTTGAAAAACACCACTTGGTAAAAAAATAGCACCATGAATGGAATTATAAAGTAAACCGGAATTTTTGCTAATCCATTAGAAAAAGCGACTAAACTTCTTTCAAATCTTTGTAATAAATCACGTCGCTTATAGTTGGCGGTTTCTATATGCTCAGAATATGAGTAATCTACAGTAAATGATCTTGTCTTTGGGTTATCCTTGTAATTGGTTAGAATAGCTTTTAAACTTAGGGAATAGAAACATTCCGAGCTGTCAATTCTTAAAAATATAGTTTCATTATAATGTGATTTTGAAATAGTCTTTAAACTAATCATTAATGTTGAATTGTCGTATTTTCTAAAAATTTTATTGGTGAGAATTTCTTGTAAAGTCTT
>ENA-ORSK01001770-ORSK01001770.1-human-gut-metagenome-genome-assembly--contig:-NODE-1770-length-15941-cov-2.505099_pt1 | contig 15941 bp, 9 predicted proteins | sample MGYA00242192_ERZ509159 | MGnify/ENA primary metagenome ERZ509159 (study PRJEB26280, sample SAMEA2338663) | human gut metagenome | biome: human gut; feature: human-associated habitat; material: faeces...
ACAGCACCTTCGAGTCAACAAGTATATACATTTAAAGCATTAAGAAACAAGCATTATGGCAATAGTTTACGATTGGTACGAGAACCCCAACGCGGAAGGGGAATCGGAAGAAAGAGGGCTGCATCCCCGTCCGTTGCTCAACGGCAAAGTGAGCATGGAGCAATTATATTATCGGGTACACGAACGCAGTTCGCTCAGCGTGGGTGATGCAAAAAGTGCAATAGACACTTTGACCCAGCTTTGCGGAGAAGAGCTACGCGAAGGTCGGGAGGTGCACATCGAGGGATTGGGCTATTTTTCCCCCACTTTGGAAGCCACACAGAAAGTGACCCGCAAGACCAAGAACAAGCATTTGAAACTACGCTTGAAAGGTGTTAGTTTTCGCCCGGACATTCGTCTGAAAGCCGCACTGGCAGGTGTTACAGCCACCCAAAGTAAATACACGCGCCACTCCCTGCGACTCTCCGAAGTAGAGATAGATATGCGCTTGAAAGAGTATTTCACGGAACATGAACTGCTGCTTCGCATCGATTTCCAGGAATTATGCGGCATGGCACGCACCACCGCCAACAACCATCTGCAACGATTGCAAAAAGAGGGCAAACTGACAAATGTAGGAAGACGCGCACAGCCGATCTATCGCCCCATGCCGGGATATTACGGTATGTCGAGGGATGCGGAACTCAAGAGATAAAGTTAGAAACACTTCCCTTCAAAATAAGTGAAAGAAAACGCATCGTCGCTATAAGAACTTTTGTTATCTTTGTGTCGTTATGTGACAAGGCTACAAATTAGGAGGGCAGAAAATGGATCCATTGGAATATATAGCACCGAACAGAAAGAGACTTCCCTACGGAATGATGAACTTTGCGGTTATTCGCCGCGAAGACTATTATTATGTAGACAAAACCCGTTTTATCCCCCTGTTAGAGCAGGCGGATCGTTTCTTCTTCTTTATCCGTCCACGGCGCTTCGGCAAAAGCCTGACACTGAACTTATTGCAACACTACTACGATGTAAACACCCGCGATAAGTTCGATGACCTCTTTGGTGGCCTCTACATTGGTGAGCACCCCACACCGGACCGCAACAGCTACTTAGTACTCTATCTCAACTTCTCCGGCATCAGCGGCGAGCTGAATGATTACCGCAAAGGGCTGGATGAACACTGCGGCACTACCATCAAGAGCTTTTGCAAGAAATATGCCGACCTCCTCCCCCCGGAGACATGGAAAGAACTGCACACCAAAAACGGAGCTGTAGCGCAACTGGAATTCCTCTATCAGGTATGCGAGCGTGCCGGACAGAAGATCTACCTTTTCATCGATGAATACGACCACTTCACCAATACCATTCTTTCCAGTCCCGAAAGTTTATGCCGATACACTGACGAGGCGCATGGCGAGAGTTATTTGCAGAACCTGTTCATCAAGGTGAAAGCAGGAACCTACTCCAGTATCGAGCGTTGCTTCATCACCGGTGTAAGTCCCATGATCATGTACGATCTGGCCAGCGGATTCAACATCGGCACCAACTACTCTCTCACACCGGATTTCAATCAAATGATGGGTTTCACGGAAGAGGAAGTACGCGAAATGCTGACCTATTATTCTACCACCAGCCCTTTTCATCATACCGTTGACGAGTTGATAGAAATGATGAAACCATGGTACGACAATTACTGTTTTGCACAGGATTGTTACGGTGAAACCACAATGTACAATTCCAATATGGTGCTCTACTTCGTCAAAAACTACATTATACGCGGTAAAGCACCGCAAAACATGATAGAAAGCAATATCCGCATCGACTACGAGAAGTTGCGCATGCTTATCCGCAAGGACAAGGAATTTGCCCATGACGCTTCCATCATTCAGACTTTAGTGAGTCAGGGATTTATCACCGGTGATCTGAAAGACGGCTTCCCTGCCGCCAGTATCACCAATCCTGATAATTTCGTGAGCTTGCTCTACTATTTCGGGATGCTCACCATCAGCGGCATGCACGAAGGAAAAACGAAACTGACCATCCCCAACATGGTGGTGCAGGAACAACTCTACACCTATCTGCTGAATACCTACAACAATGCCGACCTGAGCTTCAACAGCTACGAAAAGAGCGAACTCTCCAGCCGTCTCGCTTATGACGGGGGCTGGAAAGCTTACTTCGACTACATCGCCGACTGCCTGAAACGCTATGCCTCACAGCGCGACAAGCAAAAGGGCGAATTCTTCGTCCACGGTTTCACCCTCGCCATGACTGCTCAGAACCGCTTCTATCGTCCCATTTCCGAACAGGACACGCAGGCTGGATATGTCGACATCTTCCTCTGTCCGATGCTGGAGATTTACTCCGACATGACGCACAGTTACATCGTGGAACTGAAGTATGCCAAGTATAAAGACCCCGAAACACGCGCGGAAGAATTACGCCAAGAAGCCATTGTCCAAGCCAACCGCTACGCCAACACGGACACAGTGAAACGTGCCATCGGCCACACCCAACTGCACAAGATTGTAGTGGTATATAAAGGGATGGAAATGCGGGTGTGCGAGGAAGTGATGTAATCTTCCTGAAAGCACTTCCCCATCCTTCAGACGGCAGTTTCAGCGGAAAAGCCAATGAATGAGACAACAATGAAAGATGAAAGAACTTTGCAGCTATGCTCGACTCTGCATTTACTACGCCGGACAGCCCAGGAAAACATAGTATTGGGTACGCGAAGTGATGAACCGTCTGTCTTTTCGAGACTATATTCCGAGAAAACAATACTGGAGTAAGCCCATCAATGACTTTAAATATTAACTAATTAAACTTGCAGGTACGCATATAAGTACATATATTTGCATAATCATAAAAAGGAAGAATTATGAGAACAGCTAATTATACAGATTTAAGAGCGAACCTTAAAGGGTACATTGACGCAGTAGTTGACGATTGCGATACAGTAATTATTAATCGCGGAAATGGGAAGGGAGTAGTGATGATTTCTCTGGATGAATATAACTCTTTGAGAGAAACTGAATATATCATGTCCTCACCTGAAATGATGGAGGCCATACGCAAAGGCGAGGAAGACATAAAGAATGGCAATTTCATATCACAAAATGAAGGAGAAAGCATAGATGATTTCTTAAATAGGGTGTCATGTACAAAATAACATTGTCAGAACAAGCACGAAAGGAATATCTTTACTTCTCACAAAGTGGTAATAAAGCCATTCTGAATAAAATCGCAGCTTTGCTGAATGACATTGCAGAACATCCCTACACAGGATTAGGAAAGCCAGAGCCGCTAAAATATGAATTGGCAGGTAAATGGTCAAGACGAATCAGTGTTGAACATCGTCTTGTCTACTCTGTGAATGATGATATAATTGAGGTTCACATCTTCTCTATGAGATTTCATTATTCCAAGAAGTAACACACCATATACATTATTTGAAAAGGACATCTATTAAGTAGGTGTCCTTTTTTATGCATGGGTGATTTATTCAGAACGGATAGTTGGTAAAAACTCTGTGAGACTCTGTGGTGAATTAATTCATAACCTTACAGAAAGACATTAATTCCGTCAACGAGTTATTAAAAAACTGCAAACTCATAAATACGTGTGTCCTTGCCATTAGCGGCCTGTACCGGTTGAGTAACCAACAGACGCAGATAGCGTACCTTCTCAGTCTTACCCAAAGAACGGTTGATAACATTCTGCTTGTTTCCGGTTACAAAGTCCAATGTGCGCCATGCTTCATTCGGGTTATTCCGACCTTGCAAGAAGCAGCTGCCAGTGATATAAGAATAGCTTTCCTGAGCAGCATTCACCATCTTCCAACCGCTTATTTCCTTTTTCATTCCCAAATCAAAATCAATATAGTTAGGAAGCATAGAGGTATCGCACCATTTAGTATTCTCGTTTCCATCAATGAGAAATGCAGGTTTCTCATTGTCGTTGGTATATCCCGACCAAGCAACGATATGTTCCGGTTTCAACAGATTGATCTTCAGTTCTGCTGTCTTCTGCAAGCTGGTATCATCTTCATTGGCAGTCTGGAATAAAGTAGATAGTGCTTTAACAGGTGCATATGGTTCTTCAACCAATGTAGCAGCAAAAATAACAATATCTTTATTATCGGGCAGGATAACCTCAGTTGCTTTAGCAGGGATGTCAATGGCAAACTTGAACATATAAGTAAACTCATAAGCATGATCTCCCTCAGCGGAATGGCGGTGTGTACCGACATAGGCCACTTCTGCATCTTTCAAATAGCCTTGTGTATGGCCTGTATGTCCCCATTGTCCGATGAAACCGGTATAAGAAGGAACGACAATCTCCTGCAAATTCTTCCCTGCCTGGAATACACCTCTAACATCTTCTTCAGCAGTTGCCGCAGCAGCCAGTATATACAAACGGTTATAGGAATGTCCGGCAGGCAGCTGCAAGGTATTTCCGCTACATAACATACCATTCATTTCTTCTTTTGTTTCCAGATGGAAAGGAACACGATTAACAGTTATATCGGCAGGTATTAATTCAGCGGCATAAGAATAACCGGCTTCGAAATTAGCCCCCCAACGAAATTCGTTCCAGCTGAAACATTTACGGTCATAATTGAGAGGCAGTTGTTCGCATCGCAATTCTTCCTTCTTATTATCATTGAAACGGACTTTATAAGTCTTGATACTGTTGGGCTGTATGGAGACTTCCAGCTGATTACCGCTGAAGTCCGCACTTCCTATACTCTTCTCCGTACCATCTGCTTCAACGGCACTTGTAATAGTTCCTGCAAATGTCAGCACTGCATTTTGTGGAGCTTTGCCACCCGTTTCGTACACACGCACCACATATTCGTCCGAACTTTCCGCTTTCTTCAAAGCTTTGATGACAACGTTACTATTGTCCGAAGATGCGAAAGAGAAGGCTTTGCCCAATGTTCCGGAATGTTTCTCGGCAGCAAAAGCCTTCAGACGCTGATTCAATACTTCAGACTCCTTAACGACCTGCGCCTTGTCCAAACCGCCGGCATGCCCTACCAAACTATAAGTGAAAGTATGATATCCCAGGTCCTGACGGTCCTGATACGGATAGTTGTTCTTAGTCTCGGGTGTATGAAGCAATGTCAGGCGGAGTGTATGATTATCAGGTTTGTCCCAGCCATATTTACTGTCATTCATAATAGAAACACCATAACTGCCGTCACTATCGGTTAAATCCGCCCAATATTGGGCATATACTTCATAAGCGGTCAATATATTATTACCTCTCTGAACGCTGCCTATACCCAGATCGTAGGTCGCCTTCTCGTTATCAACATTCAAGGGGAATTCTGCTTTCAGCAGTGCATTCGTTGACTGCCAGTCTATCTCATTGTAAAAGTCTATACGGTCAGCCAATTCTCCCTCGTAAAGCCGGATATACTGACGGAACAACGATTTGCCATGGCGCTTTTCTATACACAAAGTCTTGCGCAGGGCACCATTCTCACACAGATTCATTTTCACATCTTCAGTAATAGAAACAGGTGCACGGTCAATTGTCTTTTTCAGAATCTCCCAAGCTGGCCAATTATATGATTCATTCTCAGTAAAAAGAGCCAAACGAATAGATTTGCCGTCCTTAACAAGTTCTTTATTATTTTTCTTATCGTAAAGCGAGATTATATCTCCCTGCTTATCCAATGAGATTTTATAGACAGAGTTCTCCACTGTTGTTTCTGAAACAAAAGAATCTGCCTGCTTCTGGCTTCCGGAAAGTCGGACATCATACACGGCATACCCTGTAGCAGGTACAGTTGCTTCTATCAATAAATACACAGTTCCATTCCGGTAAGAAAGTAATTGGGAAGCAACTTGCTTGCCTTCCGCATTATAAACACTGACACCTTTAGGGAATTTGGGAGCTTCAATCGCTACCTCCGCTACATCCGTAACCGGAAATCCGAGTGCATTGTAGAACACAACCGGAATCCCCTTGACGCGAGTATCCATTTTCTCAGAAACAGCCCCTACCGAAGCTGTCAGAACACCTGAAAATTGCTTTAATGAAAGCAATTCATCATTCCACGAAAACTCATAAGCACGTGGGATACTGGTACCGGTAAGGTCATCATGGAATTGGTGGAAAATGAAACGCTTCCATGCTTCTGTCAGACTTTCACCCGGATAACCGGCTATACCCAACCAATCCGCTGCTACAGCCGCTCTTTCGGCAGCATCTCCCAAAAGTTCATTCTGACGGTTATAAAGCTTCATGGCAGCTTGCGAAGTATAACATCCGGTTCCATGTACATCCATCAGCAATTCACCGTTGAAAACGGGCAATTCCGAATGTTTTTCATAAGGAAGATAATCCTTGAATAACTGATCGCTCGTTGCGCTGATTATTTCTAACGGACCGTTCCCCTTGATACCTTTCTCTACAGAACTGACAGAGCCTATTGAGGGAGAACCACCCGTATCACCCGTACCATAATAGCGATAAACCGTATTCAATGGAGTGCGCTTAGTCAGTCCCAACAATTCTTTATCTTCCGACAGGTCAATGTTATTCCAGCGCTTACCATAATCATAGCCATGAGCAAGCATAATAGAAGAACCGTCAATCCCCTTCCACAATCCAAGCATAAAAGGATGTTTGCTCTCTCCATAAAAAGGATGGTTACGCCAGTCGAGTTTCTGCGAAGAAAAGCCGATGAGACCGCAATGTTTGGCAATAGTAGGCAACGTCCAGCCAAAGCCAAAACAGTCGGGCAAGAAAATATCCGTACTTTCTGTCCCGAACTCTTTTCTGTAATATTCCTGTCCAAGCAGGATGTTACGAATGGAAGACTCAACAGAGGGTACCAGCACATCCGATGCTTCCCAACTACTGCCACTGATATGCCAGCGACCTGAACGCACAAATGCTTTGAGTTGCTCATATTCACTGGGAAAGTATTCTTTCATCCAAGCATATTTGACACCTCCTTCAAAATTGAAGATATAATCGGGATACTTCTTCAACAAAAACAGATTACGGGACAAGGTATTCCAAACATACTCTTTGATGGTGGTTTGGACATCCCAATTCCATTGAGTATCCAGGTGGGCATCTGCCACCATATAAGCTTTCGCTTTTTTCTCCGGTTTTGCACTCTGTGCATGCATACTACCTGAACAAAGCAGCGCAGATGCTAATAGGATAACTGGTAATTTCATAGTAAAATATTCTATTGTGAATAATACAGATATTTATCAATTGCAAAAATAGCGGCACTTACCTAAAAGCATACCTATATTTATGCCATAAAAGTGTAATTACATGGCTATGGCTGTAAAACGCACAAAAAAGTCAGAAAAGTATTACTCTTTTTTCTATGCTTCCCAACCATATCCTACCATAATTCTCTATCTTTGCAATACCTAATTAGTCCGATATACAGATATGAAAAACAAACACTACTTCCCTCAAGTTTCACTGCTTATCTGCATCTTATGCTGCTTTCCGCATTTGATTCATGCATACAGTCTACGGCAATTTTCAAACAAAAACGGCTTATCCAACAGTGCTATCTTATCCCTTTACCAGGATCATCAGGGAGTCATCTGGATCGGTTCATGTGATGGTCTGAATATTTTCGACGGCACCAATATCCATGTATATAATCCTGTCAACCCGACGAAAGCCCCATTATCCGGAAACCTGATTAACGACATCATGGAGACTGAAAAGGATGTATTATGGATACAGACCAACTATGGACTGGACCGTCTGGATACTAAACTCCAGACATCCAAAAGCTTTACGGAGTTCAAAGACAAGAACTATATGGCAAAAAGCAGGGATAATGACCTTTTCATTGTAAAAGACGACGGATATATCTATTACTATCAACCGGAAAAACAACTCTTCCAAAAGTTGGAAGTACCTCAAATAGCATTCGGACACGTATTATCCACTATCATCGACAAAAACAATATTCTATGGGTATTCACTTCGAATAATGACACCCGCAGCTATCAGATAATCAAGAATAAAGAAGAGATAGCCCTCACCCCAAACAATCTTTTCAAACATTCCGAACAGTTATTATGGGCATTCGCAGAAGAAGACCTGGTCTATTTCATCGATAAGACCTACTCACTCTATGAATATGACTTCGGAAATCAACAGCAATACTTTATTGCAGATCTCAAAGCAGAAGTCGAAACACGCGGAGAAGTTTCTTCCATCATCAAACAACAAAACGACTATTATATTGGCTTCAAAAGCAGCGGATTGATCGTATTGAAATATATGTCCGATCAGAAAATAAAATACCAGATGCAAGATACAGAAATCCATTCCGGCATCTTCTGCCTGATGAAGGACAAATATCAGGATATTGTTTGGATAGGAACAGACGGACAAGGGGTATACATGTATTTCAATGATGCTTTCTCCATTACCAATACACTGCTGGATACTCCTGTATACCAGATAAACAACCCCGTACGTACCGTTTACTACGACGAGGAACAAACCTTATGGATAGGAACCAAAGGAGGAGGTATATTGCGTATCAGGAATTATTCTCCGGAAACCAATGCAGCAGTTTCTTTCGACCGGATTTCCATCAGCAACAGTACCTTAACCGACAACACCGTCTATTGCTTTGCCCCCGGTTCTGCGAACAGGCTATGGATTGGAACGGAAAACGGGCTTAACTACTATTCATACCAGAATAAACAGCTGAAAGCGTTTACAGTGATAGCCGATGGAAAGAAGGTGAAATATGTACACTCCATCAACGAATTAAATGATACCACTTTATGGGTATCCACTGTAGGTGAAGGTATCGTAAAAGTTATTTTGGATAAAGCCGGTAGCTCTCCTTCCGTTAAATCGGCTACCAGAATTGTTCTGGATGACGGGCGTATGGCTTCCAATTATTTCTTTACCTCCTTCCAGGAGAATGATTCTATCCTTTGGTTCGGTAATCGTGGCTATGGAGCCTACCGGCTCAATGTCGAAACCGAACAGCTAACTCCATACAGGTTTGATAATGTAGTGAACAGTCAGACAGCCAATGATATTTTCGCCATTTATAAAAATGAGAAAGGATATTGGCTGGGAACCAGTTCCGGACTACTTCACTTCAATGAAGATTACTCACATTATCATGACAGGGCTGACCTTTTCTCAAACAACACAGTACATGGCATTTTGGAAGACCAGCAAAATAACCTTTGGATCAGCACGAATCAAGGACTGGTAAGGTTCAATCCTAAAACCAATACCGGGCAGACTTACGACCGGGAAAACAGACTGGAAGTCACTGAATTCAGTGATGGAGCTTTCTATAAAGACTCGCGGACCGAAACTTTGTTCTTCGGAGGGACAAACGGATTTGTTACCGTCAAGCCTAATGCTTATATTATGGCAGACTATATGCCTCAAATAAACCTGAAGGGATTATCTATCTTCGGAAAAGAATACAATATTCATGATTTTCTCCACGACAAAAAAGGAAAGAAGATACTTCAGCTGGATTATAGCCGGAACTTCTTCTGCATCGACTTTATGGCAATAGATTATATAAATGGTAACAATTACTCTTATTCTTACAAATTGGACGAAGTAAGCAGCCAGTGGATAGAAAGTGGAACATCGGCCAGCGCCATCTTCTCCAATCTTGCACCCGGACAATATACTTTGTTAGTGGAATACAAGAATAACATGAATGGAAAAGAGTGCGAACCGCAGAAACTTCTGATTCAGATTACTCCTCCCTGGTATTTAAGTAATTGGGCATATATTCTCTATTTCATATTAATCGCTTTGTTCTGCATTCTTGCTGTTTACAGGATAGTTCATCAATACCGCCGGAAGCAGCACCGCATGATTGAGAAATTGAACCGGAAAAAGAAAGAAGAAGTCTATGAATCCAAGCTGCGCTTCTTTACCAACATCACTCATGAATTCTGTACGCCACTGACGCTGATTTATGGTCCGTGCGAAAAGATACTTGCCTACCCGCAATCTGATTCGTACATCCGCAAATACGGGAAGATGATACAGCAGAATACAGAAAAACTGAATGGCTTGATTCTGGAACTGCTGGAATTCCGCAGGCTGGAAACCGGTCATAAGGTGCTTTCTATCCAAAGATTATCCGTATCGGACAAACTCCAGAACATAGCGGAATCCTTCTGTGAATTGGCTGAAAATAAGAATCTGAACTATCGGTTGGATATTGAACCGGACATTGAATGGAATACGGATATCAGTTGTTTCAGTAAGATCGTCAATAACCTGATCTCAAATGCCTTCAAATATACTCCGGAAGAAGGGAATATCACCATCGGTCTGAAAGTAGAAAACCAGTTTCTAACCCTTAATATATCCAACTCAGGAAAGGGGATAGCGAAAGAGAATCTTGCAAAGATATTCGATCGCTATAAGATATTGGATTCTTTTGAAATGAATGGCAAGAATTCACGGAATGGGCTGGGATTGGCTATTTGTAAGAATATGGTTACTCTGTTGAACGGTGAAATCAATGTCAGCAGTATTCAGAATGAGATAACTACATTTACAGTCACTTTACCGGAACTATCGCCCACTGCACAGGAAGCAGAAACACCCCAAAAAGTGTATGCAACAGGACCTCTGAATACAAATACGGAGCCCATGGAACTGGAACAGACCACTGTTAATTTCGACACTTCCAAGCACACGGTTATGATCATTGACGACGATCCTTCTATGTTATGGTTCGTCTCGGAAATATTTGTAGATAAATACAATGTATTATCTTTCAATAACGCTGCAGAAGCTTTGGCCAGCCTGGAACTGAAGCAGCCGGATCTGATTATTTCAGATGTGATGATGCCTGAAATAGACGGGCTTTCCTTTGCCCAGAAAATCAAGCAAAACAAGTTATGGAGCCATATTCCACTCATTCTACTGTCTGCCCTTCATCACGAAGACGATCAGGTGAAAGGCATTGAAGCTGGTGCAGAAGTGTATGTGACGAAACCTTTCAATGTAAAATACTTAGAGAAAGTAGTCTACCGATTGATTAAAAGAGAATCGGACCTGAAAGAATATTATAGTTCCATATTCAGTTCATTCAAAGTGGAAAACGGGAACTGTATCCACAAAGAAGATCAGGAATTCCTGGATAAGGTGATAGAAACCATAGAAAAGAATATCACAAACCCTGACTTATCCGTTGAACTATTGAGCAGTGACCTGGGCTATAGCACCCGTCAGTTCTACCGTAAATTAAAACCTATAACAGACAAATCTCCTGCTGATATCATCAAAGAATATCGCCTCACAATGGCCGAGCGACTGCTGCTGACAAAGAACTATACCATTGAGGAAATTATGGACAAGACAGGTTTCAATAACCGCGGAACGTTCTATAAGTTATTCTCCCAGCGTTTCGGTATGCCACCACGCCAATATAGGGAACAGCAGAAGGATAGTGTGAAGAAAGAATTGACAGACATGGATTCTATCAACGAATAGCGTCACCGGATAAGAATAAAAAAGGGAAGCTTTACTTCCCTTTTACAATCCTCTTAATATCATTCAATTTATTCAATGCCTCCAGCGGGGTCAGATTATTCACATCTAAATTCAAAATCTCGTCACGTATCTGGCAGAGCACAGGATCTTCTAGCTGGAAAAAGCTAAGCTGCATGCCGCCACGCGTCTCTCCTACTTCCGCCATCGGCTTACTTGCAATACCTTGCTGACGATTGTCCGCCTCAAGCTGTTTCAGAATGTCATTTGCACGTTTTACGATACTTTTCGGCATACCTGCCATCTTTGCCACATGGATACCAAAGGAGTGTTCACTACCGCCACGTTCCAGTTTACGCAGGAAAATGACCTTATTATCCACCTCCTTAACGGAAACATTGTAGTTCTTGATACGCTTGAAGCTTTTCTCCATCTCGTTCAACTCGTGATAGTGCGTAGCAAACAACGTACGTGCCTTGGCTTTAGGGTGTTCATGGATATGCTCTACAATTGCCCAGGCAATAGAAATACCGTCGTATGTGCTTGTCCCGCGTCCCAATTCGTCAAACAGGACAAGACTGCGGGAAGACATGTTGTTGAGGATATCCGAAGCCTCATTCATCTCCACCATGAACGTGGACTGCCCGCTGGCCAGGTCATCCGACGCACCCACACGGGTAAAGATTCTGTCTACAATGCCGATGTTGGCACTTCTGGCAGGCACGAAACAACCGATCTGTGCCATCAGCACGATCAGTGCCGTCTGACGCATATATGTGGATTTTCCCGCCATATTCGGACCGGTGATGATGCTGATACAATGACTTCCATTATCCAGATAGGTGTCGTTGGCAATGAACATGTCATTAGTGATCATCTGTTCCACCACAGGATGTCTGCCATCCTTGATATCAATGACACCTTTTTCATTTAACTTCGGGCGTACATAGTGATTGCGCTCAGACACCAGGGACAGGGATGCATAAACATCCAGCTTTGCAAGCGCCTTGGCAGTATTCTGGATACGTACCAGTTCCTGTGCGATGGTATCCCGGATTCTGCAGAAAATATCATACTCCAGTGTCTGAAGCTTGTCCTCCGCATTTAAGATCGTATCTTCCAGTTCTTTTAATCTCGGTGTGGTATACCGCTCCGCATTGGCAAGGGTCTGCTTGCGGATATAATCCTCCGGCACCAGATCCTTGTAGGAATTGGTCACCTCAAAGAAGTAGCCGAACACATTATTTTTTTTGATTTTGAGATTCTTGATCCCGGTACGTTCTCTGTCCTCTTCTTCCAGCTGGACCAGCCATTGTTTGCCGTCATGTTTGGCTGCACGCAGATGATCTATAGTCTCATCGAACTGATCCTTGATCATTCCGCCTTCACGAATAGATATGGGCGGTTCCTCAACGATCGCCTCGTCAATCAGCTGATAAATGTCCTCCAGTCCATCGATTTCTTCCCGGATGGCTGCCAGCTCCTCTTTCTGGAAGCCCGCCAACACCGTCTTGATAGGCGGCAGCATCTGCAGAGAGTTACGAAAAGCGATCAGATCTCTGGGGTTTGCCGTCTTATAAGTTACTTTGCTGAGCAGTCGTTCCAGATCGTAAACCGGATTCAGGTACTCTCTGATCTCGTCCCGGGAGATGGAATCCTGATTCAGTTCCTGGATTGCATCCAGACGTTTCTCCATTTCTTCCTTATCAATCAGAGGCTGCTCAATATAGTTTCGCAGCAATCTGCCGCCCATGGCCGTCTTCGTCTTGTCCAGTACCCACAACAGAGACCCTCTCTTCTGCTTTTCCCGCAGTGTCTCTGTCAGTTCCAGATTTCTTCTGGTGGAACTGTCCAACAGCATGTATTTGCTGGTAAGATAGGGAGAAATATGAGTAAAATGTTCCAGATCCGTCTTCTGGGTATCATATAAATATTGCAGTAATGCTCCTGCTGCCAGAATTCCTGTAGGAAATTCCTCAACACCGAGGCCGATCAGAGTATTCACCTTAAAATGTCTCATAAGGATCCGCCGGCAGCCGTCATCATCGAACATGTGAGACTCCAGTGAGCTGACCGACATATGTAACCGGGACTTCAAGTCCTCCACATCATATCCGCTGACCAGAAAGGCCTCATTGCAGATGATCTCCGAGGGCTCATATTTCATCAGTTCGTCCTTCAGTTTCCGCAGGTCTTCTACCTCTGTCACATAATAATCTCCGGTAGTGACATCCGCTGCGGAAATGCCGATTCCATCCGAGGTATAGGCAATGCACATCAGGTAATTGTTCTTGCTGGCTTCCAACGACTGGACATCCAGGTTGGTCCCCGGGGTCACCACACGGATAACCTCTCTCTTCACCAGTCCCTTTGCCAGCTTTGGGTCCTCCACCTGTTCGCAGATGGCTACTTTATAGCCCCTGCTGACCAGTCTGGCCAGATATGTCTCCACCGCATGATAGGGAATGCCACACATAGGAGCACGTTCCTCCAGTCCACAGCTTTTTCCGGTCAGTGCAATTTCCAGCTCTTTGGATGCTACTATAGCATCGTCAAAGAACATTTCATAAAAGTCTCCCAGGCGATAAAAAAGGATGCAGTCCTTATACTGCTCCTTGGTCTCCATATATTTTTGCATCATTGGTGTCAATTCAGCCATGATCTTCTCCTGTTCTGTAAAAGGATCCACGACAAAGCGGACACGCAAAAGCTTGCGTATCCGCATCTATCTTAGCACAAAATATTGAGGTTGTAAATTAAAGAACCCGTCCACAAATGATAGTTTTTGCCCCTTATCCCAACCGTGCGGCGCGCTCCAGTGCATCATCAATATGTGCACACACATTCTCTCTGCCGACCTTGTCCAGAAAACCGCTCTTCTCCATGACGTGCATGGGCTGTTCCCCTACATGGGACAGAATGATCTGGATATTTTTCTTCTTGCAGTCTGTATATAGCTGTTCCAGATTATGCATAGCTGTGGCATCGATAGCGCTCACGCTGCGCATACGCAGTACCAGACAATTCATCTTCTCATCCAGCGTGATCTTGAGGATCTTGTCCGCTGCGCCGAAGAACAGAGGGCCGCTGACCTCATAAACCATAGTGTTGTGCGGTACGACTCTTAAGGACAGGCTGTCCGCATCATCCTCATCGTCCACATATTTCCAGCCTTCCACTTCCGTCACATCGCTCATACGTTTCATGAACAGAATGGCTGCCAGTAAAATACCTACCTCTATCGCTACTACCAGATCAAATACGACAGTCAGTACAAATGTGGTCACCAGAACGATAATGTCACTCTTGGGTGCGGTCTTGCACAGACCTATGAATTTACGCCAGTCGCACATATTGTAAGCCACCATGAACAGAATGGCTGCAATGGTGGGCATGGGGATCAGTGCCGCATACGGCATCAGCACCACCAGTATTAACAGCAGTGTCACAGAATGTACCATACCTGCAATGGGGGTACGTCCGCCGTTTTTCACATTGGCAGCAGTTCTCGCAATGGCTCCGGTGGCGGGGATCCCACCGAACAATGCGGAAGTAATGTTGCCGGCGCCCTGGGCGATCAGTTCCATATTGGAACGATGTCTGCTGTTCACCATACTGTCCGCTACCACGCAGGAAAGCAATGACTCAATGGCAGCCAGGATCGCGATGGTAAAAGCATCCGGCAGGACGTTCTGTACCGTCTTCAGGCTGAAGGCGGGCAGAGAAATTGACGGAAGCTTATTGGAAATCTCATACAGATCTCCGATCGTATTTACATTCATGTTAAGTAGTGCAACCATGGCACTTCCCACCAGTACTGCGATCAGAGAAGGTGGAATCTTTGTTGCTTTGCGCACAAAACGCAAAATTTTTTCGTATAAAATACAAAAACCACTTTTAAAAAGGAATTTAAAAAAGGACGCTTGAAAGATATTTAATAACCTTTCAAACGTCCTTTCGTGGCTTAGTCTTTTTCTTTTTTCTGCTTACGATTTCCATGTTCTTCAAGAATCAAGTATTTTCCAGTCGTCTTCCGTTCATTTGGTATGTATTCCAATAGATCAGTTATCGTACAGTCTAAAGCCTCGCAGATTTTATCTATGTGGTCTACATTCAAACGAGGAACAAGCTCATGATACCATTCGTTGATAGTTGACGGACGAATCCCAGTAGCATCAGCCAAATCCTTCTGAGTCCATCTTTTCTCGCCAAGCAGTCTTGATAGATGAATTTTAACCATGATTTTATGCCCCTTTATTTAGTTTATCACGAGGCATAATTTTAAATATTGTTTTGTTAGAATATAACGTATTGCGTTATTTATACCCTAAAAAAAATAATGTTTAAAAGTTTTTGATGATTACTTCATCGAATGTATCAGCATTCAGTTTGTTCGTTCTCATACTGTGTCAGTTTCCAGACTGTCGCTGATTCATAATATCCAGAAACGA
>ENA-ORSK01001777-ORSK01001777.1-human-gut-metagenome-genome-assembly--contig:-NODE-1777-length-15844-cov-2.858509_pt1 | contig 15844 bp, 14 predicted proteins | sample MGYA00242192_ERZ509159 | MGnify/ENA primary metagenome ERZ509159 (study PRJEB26280, sample SAMEA2338663) | human gut metagenome | biome: human gut; feature: human-associated habitat; material: faeces...
GAGCACTCGGCTGTTAACCGAGTTGTTGTAGGTTCGAGCCCTACCTGGGGAGCGATAAGATCAGTCATTTATGGCTGGTCTTTTTGTTTGTCTGCTTTTGCTTGCCCATCCGCACCCGTGGCAGCATTTGACTTTTCTGCTTCCTGTGTTATAATCAGTATAACATCATATAAAAGAACCGTCGATGCACTGCGCATAGAAGGGCTTTTAAGTATTTTACTGTGAGGTAAGCGATATGAAAAAAGCCGCTTCTGCTTTTTTGCGTATGGAAATCTGTCATGCGGACATTACGCGCATGATTCGCTGGATGAGGAATCCAAACGTGACCAAGTACCTGAACGAAGCGCCCGACGTGGCGCAGTCCCTGGAACAGCTTGTGCGGTCTGTGCCTGAACCGATGTACCAGTACCATTTGTGCCGTACGGGGCATTTCTTCATGGTCTGTCATCAGGAAAACGAGAGCGTGGGCTTCGTGAAACTGTTGCCGACGGCGATGGAGGGAGCGTATGAAATTGTGTATGTGATTGGCGAGAATGCGCTCTGGGGTCATGGGCTTAGTCAGCAGGCGGTGCGTTCGGCGCTGTCGAAAGCGTTTCTGCACCTGCGCGCCGACCGGGTTGTTGCGAAAGTGATGCCGCAGAAGCTCCGCTCGATTCGCTGCGTCCGTGCCTGCGGATTTCAGCAGATGGCGGAAATGCCGCGCCTGATTAGGTTTGAAATCACGTTTGATGCGTACTGCCGATTGCTGCGAGAAAAGCGAGCGTGAAACGAAATGCCCAATTGTAAATTCTTCCGCCCGAAACAGAAAAAAGAAGGAAATGGGGGGGGAGCGTCGAATAGCACAGTGACGAACAGCAGCCAATCTGGTCGAAATTCAGCACGTTTCGGGCGGAGGAGGACTGCGCGTCGGAAAACAAGGAGGTACATCCCATGCTGAAAGACATTCTAACCCTGATGTTAGCCATCGTCCTCTCGTTCACGACCGGCGGATCGGTGCAGGACGAAAAAATGAACGACAGCGTGTTCCAGATGGAGACGATTCACAGCTTTGACGGGCGCCTGCGCGTGGACATCGACGCGACGGAAATGATGGTTCGGCTGGACATTACGGACGAGGAAAACGGTGAACTGCTGTATTCCTTTTCACCTGTCCGCCGGTGGGACTTCTGTGGAATCTGCTTTGAGACGGACAGCTACAACCTGTGGGTGAAATCCGGCGACGTGGGTATTCTGTGCTATGAATATGACGGTGAAACGTGGCAGTACAATCCGGATGCAGTGATGCCGGACTATATTGAGCAGGAGAGCTGGCACGAAAAAACCGCTTCCGCCCCGGAAGCGCAGCGAAGATAACACAATACGCCCCAGCCCGCCGACACCTAAGCTGCCGACGGGCTGGTTCTTAGTCAATTTTGACTTTCCTGTGCCTGAAAATCTTGAATTTCCGCGCTTGTGGCGAAATCGCTGTCGGGCAGAATCCCGATGACGCGCCCGATGGTCTTGACTTCGTCGTAGGACTTGCGGCGCATGATTTTGAAGCGCTTGTTCAGCGAATGCAGACCGTCGGACTGGTACTGCTTGATGTACAGCGCGCCGTCCACCTGAAAGATGCCGATGTCGCCCGAACCAAGCGGCTCGTCGGTGAATTTCACCAGCACGTTGCAGTGGTCGGGATATTTCGGTTCCATGCTGTCGCCGTTGACGCGGAATACCATGTCTGCGCCGCGCGTGGCGGGGGTCGCGTGCAGGAATGTCGTGTGCCCGCTGGCGGCGAATCCGCTGTCGCCCGTGCCTGCAGCAACCGGATCATCCGCATATGGCAGTTCCAGCAGCTCTAAGCGCGCGGGTTCGGGCGTCAGCTTCGGCGCGGCGGGACGCTTCGGCAGCCCCGGATACTGCTCTTCCAGCGCGACCATCGTCTGCGCGGTCGCGGAAAGCAGCTCCTGATTGATTGCGCTCAATTTCCGATAGTTCCGCATGAGGGCACGCTCGGCGTCGTTCCAGCCCGCTTCCTCTGGCGTGTCAGAAAAGAACGCCGCAACGGTGATGCCCAGCACGTTGCATAGGCGCGGGATGTTGGCGATGTCCGGGCGCGTCCGTCCCGTCTCCCAGTTGGAAATCGCCGCGCGCCCCAGGTTCATGGCTTCCGCCAGCTCGCCCTGCGATAGGTTCGCCGCTGCTCGCAGGGTGCGAATCCGCTCGGCATAGACCAGCTTGTTCTCGCAAATGCTCGTGGCGATAGGCGCATCAGTGTGAGTATCGGATATTCCCCGCTGGGTGGTGTCAAACTTTCTGCGCGGCATGGCGTTTCCCTCCATTGTCGATTTACTGTGTACAGTATAGTACACAAAGCGGCGGATGTCAATGCGGGGGCGCAAAGGAGAAGGATAAATGGAACGAAAAATCTACCTCTATGACCGTGGATTCTGGGTGCTTTTTCGGATGCTCGGCATTTTCGCGGCGGCGATTGCACGCCTGATGCGCAGCCGATGCACGAGGAAGCGCTCGGACAGGCGGAAAAGACGTTTCCGCTGTCTGCGGGGCGAATCCGCGGGCTGTTCCAGCTGAATCTGGCGAACAGGCGGAATGATACTGTGCGGATTCCCTGTTCCTTCACCAAGCAGGGCGGGGAAATTCGGGCGTACTTCGCGGGGATGTATGCGCTGGAAGAGGTGCGGTAATCCGCCGCAAGCAGGAAAAGCGGGCGTGGGCGGCGAATACAGAAGATGGAGGATCCAAGGCGCAGAAACGAGGAATGCACGAATGTTTCGAGAGGCAATTATCGCGGTTACAAAGGCTGCGGACTGGTACGCACTTCATCCGCTGACGGTGGAGGAGCTGCGGGAAAAGAACATCGGTAGCAGCGTCAGCATCCGCTATTCGACGGTGGGGAAAAACATGACCCCGATGGGCAACTATGAGCCGTCGCCCATCAACGAGGGCGTGGGCAATGTGCGGAAAGGGCAGTTCCGCCGCGAAATTCCCGAAAAAGCCGCGGAATACTTTGCGTATTATCTGGATGAAGAGGGAGAACTGCTTTGCGCGGAAATGAGGGAAAAATCCTGCTTTCGGGAAAAAGAACTGGTGACCGTAGAAGCGCACCGCGTGCTGGACTGGACGGATAACATCAGCATTTATAGCTATTCCGCCAACGGCGGACCTATCAGCGAGCTGATGGTTTATGTTCGCGACGAACGCAAGCGTGTGACGGCGCGGGGGGTTTGGTGTTTCAGTCGCGGCGAGAAAATGTGCTTTTATGGCTTGCTGCTGACCTGCTTTGAATATCACGAGAACGGCAAACCCGCCGCCAGCATCTCGTATAGATTCATTCTGACTGATAAGCAGTGGGACAAGATGCGGGACGGTACGATAGAAGAACCAGTTGGGTACAAGGTGCGGATTGAGTAGAAGGGGAGCATCGCAGATGCCAAAAAGCAAAAAATCGGACTTGACGGGTGTAGTCATGTGGGCAGCCATCATCCCCGCGGTTCTCGGCGTTCCTGCCGGGAATCGCTTTTTCTTGCGAAAAAATCTGCGCGAATTGTAAAAACAGCCCCCCGACGCTGGGAAAAAGCAGGAGAACAAACACGCCGTCGCGAATAAATCAGAAGAAAGGAAAATCAGATGAAAGGAAGGGAGGCACGTTGGCGAAGACACGCGCGAAGCGGTATGTGCCAGATGTGGTGGGCAGGGTGGCATTGGTGACGCTGCTGGTTTTGCAGGAGTATTTTTATTGAGGGAAGGGGCATCGGGATGCTGGATATTCGCGCAATTAAAGCGGACGTGTATCAGCTGGAGCGGCAGGGGAAACGCCTCCAGGTTTACCGCTATCTGCGGGAGGTGTGGCAGAAAGAGCCACCGTCCGAAGGGTTGACCGTGCTGGCGTTGCAGCAGATGGTAGACTATGTGGAATATGTGGATGACTTGACGGCGCTGGGTGAACCGTGGGAAGCAGAAAACGAGTATGACCTATATCAGGATTTTCTGCTGGACGTGATTTCGTGGGGGCTGCAAAAGTATCGCGCGAAAAAGCGGTTTTTGTGGCAGATTTGCTATTATGTTAATGCGTGGGCGACATTCTACTATATCTTTGGCAGAGAAATCACGCAGGATAATGTGGAGCAGTGGAAGAAAACGCTTTTTGAGGAAGCAAAGGAGCGCTATCCGGACAGTATGCTGTTTGAATTTATCCCCCACGCGGCGCAGCTTGATTATGTCTGGTTTTACCGCCTGACCGATGAACAGCGGCTGCAAATTCGCTTGGAGGTGGGGGAATGGAACTTGCAGAAGAATAATATGGATCAGGCAGTGCAGTCGTATTTTGATGATGCGATGACATGGCATCGGGATAACGGAAGAAAACTACTGGAAGCAAAAAAACAAGACGAATAATTGAAGGAGGACACCCCATGAGCAAGCAGAACCCCAAAGAACAAAGCGCCTACAACAACAAGTTCGACGGCTTGATGAACGCCGCCCCGCACAAGCGCTACAAGAGTTTCGCTGTGACCGTGGCGGATTGGGAATCGGTCTGGCTGGACTGCGACCCGAATCAGCCGCTGCCAGACGAGGGCGTAATTTCCGTATGGCCGGAGGAAATGTTCGCCGCCGCCGTCTGCACGGATAAGCCGTTCTTCAAGATGGACGTGCATGACTTCTGCGACCTGCTGGAAGCGCACCCGGACGCCACGATTCGCGTCTTCCCGAACGGCAAAAACTGGACGGATATGGCAGCGGAAGATTTGCTGGAGGACGTGCTGGAAGAGCTCGACCGGGTGGAGTGAGGGCGTGGCGAATGGATGACTGGTTTGCTGGGCTGATGTAAGAGGGAGAAACAATATGAAAGCGAAGCGTATTTTCTTAGCGGTATTGTTGACGGCAGCTCTGTCCGTCTCATGCGCAGCCCCGGCGGTGCTGGCGGAATCCCCCGCCGTGCCCGAAGTGACGACCATCACCGTCTTCCGCCCCAACCTTGGGGAAGAGGACTACATGGGCTTGCAGTCCGGCGAACCACTTCTGCCGCCCGCGTTTGCATCCATTGAGGTGGTGGGCAAATTCGCGATTGTGTACAGCGACGAGACGGATTCGTTCTACCTCTATGATTGGCAGAAGCGCGCGTTCGTGGCGGAATATCCGATGATGTTCTCAAGCGGCGCGTACATCACCATTGCGGAATCGTGGGGAGACGGGAACTACGGGCTGTTAGACCAGTCTGGCGCGGTGGTGACGGAAATGCAGTGGCTTTGGATGGGCGGTGTGGCGGACGATGTCGTCTGGGTGGCGGCGGATGAGGATACCATGCGCGTGAATTTGCTGCACATTCCGAGCGGCAAGATGCTGCTGGATGAATGGGCGGACTACTGCACCGAGTTTTCCGGCGGATATTCAGGATTCGTCCGCGACGGGCATGTCTGGTTCGTGGACACAGAGGGTCATGTGCAGGAAACCGACTTCGTGCGCGTGGAGGAGAACTACACCACAGAGGATGGCTGGTTTGATGTGGAGACGGCGGACGGCACGAAGGGAAAATATCAGCCGGAAAAGAATACGTTCACGGAAAAATGAAACGCTGACCATCGCGGATGCGCCGGACGCGTGAAACAATTATCTCGCCAAGCGCAGCACGGCACAAATTCCCCGCACACAACGATTTGGAGGTGATTCCCCCATATGAAAAAGTTGATTTCCCTGTTCACAGCGCTTTTCCTGCTGATGTCCGCCCTGCCCGCACAGGCGGGATCGCCGGAAATATCGGACTTGCTCACGGAATATTACAAAGAGTGGCAGGAACTTCCGTTCGGGCTGACGGAGGAAGAACTGACCTGCGTGGACGGCGTGCTGTATGGACGGGACATTCTGCTGCTGTATCCAAAGACGCGAACAAATTCCTGCTTCGTGATTCCGGACGGCATCGGCTATGTCTGGGACTTTGCCTTTATGGGCAATGATTCGCTGGAAAAGGTCGTTGTGCCGGATTCCTGCAAGATACTGGGCGCGTGTGCGTTCTGGGAGTGCTCGAATCTTGCGGAAGTAGAATTCGGCGCGAACAGTGAGCTGCTCATTGTGGATGACTTCTGCTTCAGCGAATGCTATGCCTTGCAGCAGATCCGGCTGCCGGATTCGGTGTATCTCATCGGTGAAGCGACGTTTTCCTACACGCAGATTCAGCGGTTCGTTTTCCCGGAAAAGATTGTGTTCATTGGCGACCAACTCTTCTGGGGAACGCCAGTGACGGAGCTGACTTTCCATGCGTGGAGTTTGCCCAAATACATTGGAAGCGAATATTTCAGCACGGGTGATGATGATGCAGAATACCGCATTACACTGCCCTTTGATGCGGACGCTGACCGCTATTTGGGCAACGCAGAATATGTGATGCAGAAAAAGAATGTAACGGTTCTTTTCTGCGAAGATACGGATATGCCGGAGGATGAATAAGCAACATCACACCCCGACGGCGCACATCCCCCAAAATGGACGCGCGCCGCTTTTTTGTGCCTTCCTCCGCGAATCGGATGACATGAAATCCCTGCATTCGTCCATCGCCTTGTTGAAACCTGCCTTGATTTTGGCAAAAAAGCTGGTATAATAGTACCAAATCACGAGGAATTATCCTCCGGCGAAAAGGGGCGAGCAGATGCTGAGAATTGCCATTGTGGAAGATCACGAAAGCGACGCGAAGCGGCTGACTGCCCTGCTGGAAGCGTATGCGCAGAAGAACGGCAAACGGTTTTCCATTACATGGATTGCGAATGCCAATACGTTTCTGGATTCGTACCAGCACCAGTATGAGCTGGTGTTTCTGGACATTCGGATGCCGGGGCTGAACGGGATGATGGCGGCGCACGAGCTGCGGGAGATGGATCACACGGTGGTGCTGGTGTTCCTGACGAGCTTGGCGCAGTATGCGGTGGAAAGCTACGAGGTCGAGGCGACGGATTATATCCTGAAGCCCATTACCGCCGCTGCGCTGGACTTGAAGCTTCCGCGCATCCTGAACCGCTGCATGGTAGAATCGGAAGAGGAAGTCGTCATCCAAAGCGGCGGCACAACGACGCGCCTGCGTCCGAATGAGCTGCACTATGTTGAAATCTATGACCATCATATTCAATTTGTCACCGCATCGGGGATTATGCGGTCGTATGGGACGCTGAAAGCAGTGGAGGATGCCCTGCCGGATGTGTTCTTCCGCGTCAACAATCAGACGATTGTCAATCTGCGCTTCGTGACGCATGTGGGCAGCAATGACACGACGGTGGCAGGGCATACCTTCCCCATCAGCCGCGGCAGGCGCAAGGAGTTCCTGTCCGCGCTGCACCTTGCGGGCATGGCGGAGTAAGGAGGGAGAATCATATGCTGACATGGGAATGCCTCGTAGATACAGTGCGTGACGATTTGCCGTTTATCCTCTCCGTCGGTACGGGCTGCGCAATTTCAGCATCTTGCTTGGAGAAGCGCAAGCACTTCTACCTGCGCGTCGCGCTGACGCTTCTGCTGGCGTTCTGCTGGATGTATGGCACCCGCCCGTATGTGGGGCTGAACATGCAGGGCACAAGAATGGGCATAATTCGCTATATAACAGCGTTTGTGCTGTTCATGCTGTCCGTTCCCTTTTGCAGCCGGGCAAATTTCTGTCAAGCGCTGTATGCGGTCACAGTGGCGTATTCGATTCAGAATATGTGCGAAAGAATCATCCAGATTCCACGCCATTCGCTGCCGAATGTCCCAGTGCTGCTGGATAGAAGCTGTCTGCTGGCGCTGATGGCGATAGCACTGTATAGCTACTACCGGATTCTGGTGGGCAAGCGGCGTCAGCGGACGGTTATGGACTTCTCGAATATGAGCAGCTGCATGATGCTGTTTATGGGCGTGGGCGTGGTGGCGATTTCGGTCGTGCTGGACTTGACGCTGTACCACGTGACCCCGTCGGGCAACCGCGAGCTGAGCAACTGCCACAACATCATGAGCGCCGTGTTCTCCCTGCTGACCATTGTCGTCTGCATGAGCCATCTGCGGGAAACGGAAAACGAACGCAAGGCGGATGTCGCGGCGCAGATGCTGTACAGCGAGCAGCGGCGCTATGAGCAGGAGCGGCAGATTCACGACGCCATCAACCTCAAATGCCACGATATTCGCCACCAAATTGCCGCGCTGGGCGATGCAGGCTATCAGGAAGAACTGAAAAAAATCGGTCAGCTGGTCAACATCTACGATGCGGCGCCGCACACGCAGAATGCCGCGCTGGACGTGGCGCTGAGCGGCAAGATGCTGGCGTGCACGAATTTGGGCATCACGATGACGTGTCTGGCGGACGGGCGGCGCATCGGCTTCATGGAGGACAGCGACATTTACGCCCTGTTCGGCAACATCCTTGACAACGCGATTGAGGCGACAAAGACCGTGACGGAGGAGGAGAAACGCATCATCTCCCTGACCATCGGCACGACAGGTGATTTGCTGCTGATTGACAGCCAGAACTACTATGCGGGCGAAATCCGCTTTGTGGACGGGCTGCCGCAGACGAGCAAGGAAAACAAAGAATACCACGGCTTCGGCACACGCTCCATCAAGACGCTGACGGAGAAGTACGGCGGCGACCTGAAAATCAGCGCCGAAAACGGCATTTTCCGGTTGTCGATTATGCTGCCAATCCCGACATGATTGATTCGCAATTCCTTTGCGCTCGGCGAAAGCCGGGCGCTTTTTGTATGCTCCGGTAACGCCGATGCAAATAAAGTTGCAAAAAACGCAGAAAAAGTGGCTCAATCACAATTTGTTCACAAAGCATGTATACTATCCTTGTGGATGTCGGAAACGGCATTAAAACAAACGAATCCAACAAAAAGCGCAATGAGTCGTCTGACGGAATCCCCTGCCGAAGGACGCTCACATAGAGGATCATGGGAATTTCCCGAAGAAGGAGGGCAGCATTCACGTTTCTTTTCTCTTCTCTTCCGTCTCAAAACGGAAGAGAAGCCATGTTTTTCAACACGAATCAATGAGGAGGACAAACATCGTGTTCCAGAGCAAAAAGAGCCACCGACTGATGGCGCTGGCGCTGAGCGCAGTCGTTGGGCTGACGGCTACGTTCGCGGCGGCAGAAACCGTAACGCCGACCGGCAATACCTACGGGTTCGCCGGAACGAATGCCCGGTATTACACCGACTATATGACGCTGGAAGAAGAACAGCAGATTGCCAAGGATCTCGCGATTGAAGTGGCAAGCGAAGGTTTCGTGCTGCTGAAGAATGAGAACAATGTCCTGCCGCTGGCAAAGGGCGGCAAGGTGTCCCTGTTCGGTATGCACTCCGTGTCGCTGATTGCGTCCACCAGCGGCTCCGCAGGCGGCTCCACCGGCGCGAACGGCATTGCCGAAAGCACCCTGCAAATGGCGATGGAGAAAGCCGGCTACCGCGTGAATGCGAAGCTGGTTGATCTCTACACCAAGCACAAGACGCTCGGTACGACCAGCAACGAACTGCCGATGAACTACTATTCAGCGGCAACCATCAGCTCCTACAATGGCTATGGCGACGCGGCGATTATCGTTTTCTCCCGCACGGGCTCTGAGGGCGGCGACAAGCTGGTCAGCAACGTGACTGACCACAGCAACCCCCGCGACCATGAGCTGATGCTGGACGACAACGAGAAGGCGCTGGTCAAGCACGTCAAGGAGCATTATCCGAACAAGCCGATTATCGTTCTGATTAACTCCTCCAACATCCTGCAGATTCCCGAACTGGCTGAACCCAAGGCGACCAGCGAATACGGCGTGGACGCGATTTTCTGGGTCGGCAACACGGGCAACAATGCCATCGAAGCGATTGGCAAGCTGATTTCCGGCGAAGTCAACCCCAGCGGCCACACCGTGGAAGTTTGGGAACGCGACTTCACCAAGGGCCCGTCCTTCACCAACTTCGGCAACCAGACGCAGAACGTTGATGAAAACGGCGACACGATGGATGCTTTCTTCTATCACAATGGCGAAGCGACCAAGTACGCCACCATTGAGTACCGCGAAGGCATCTATGTCGGCTACAAGTACTACGAGACGGCGGCGGACGACATGAACGCCGAAAACCCCGGCTCCGGCGACGAATGGTACGATTCTCAGGTGCTGTATCCGTATGGCTACGGTCTGAGCTACACGACCTTTGACTGGGAACTGATGCCCGCGGCGGATACCGCGATTACCGCCCCCTTCCAGAAGCTGTCCATGCAGGTGAAGGTCACCAACACCGGCGACGTGGCAGGCAAGGAAGTTGTGCAGGTGTACGCCAATCCGCCGTACACCAAGGGCGGCATTGAAAAGGCGAGCGCGAACCTTGTCGGCTTTGCCAAAACCGACCTGCTTCAGCCCGGTCAGTCTCAGACGGTGACCGTTGACTGGGTTGCGCAGGACATGGCGAGCTACGACTGGAATGACGCCAACGCCAATGGCTACACCGGCTATGAGCTGGAAGCGGGCGACTACGTCATCACCGCGCGCAGCAACTCGCACGATGTGAAGCTGTCCGAAACCTACACCGTGGCGGCGGGCATGAACTGCACCACCGACTACATCACCGGCAACGAGATTGAATCCCTGTTTGTTGATGATTTCACCTCCGTCAACGACTCGCTGCTTTCCGGCATGATCAGCCGCGCGACGGGTCTGACTCAGCCCGCACCGGCGTCCAAGACGGATCGTGAAATCTCTGATGACACGCTGGCGACGCTGGACGGTCAGTATTCTTACCGTTCCTACATGGATCAGGGCTATGAAGAATGGTTCGTGAATGAGGACGGCATCCCGTCCACTTGGACGCAGGCGGCGACCCGCACTGAAGGCGAAAAGGCGCCCATCTCCATTATGGACATGGCGGGCATCGACTTCAGCCTGAAGATTGAAGACGGCGAAGTTGTGCAGGGCGACGACGAAGGTTCCCAGAAGTGGGAAGCATTCATGAACCAGCTGACGTGGGAAGAAATGGCGAGCCTCGTCAACAATGGCGGCGGCGTGAAAGCCATTGACGCGGTGGATGTTGTAGGCGCGGGCGTGAACGAAACGCCTCTGCAGCTCTCTGGCGGCACGCTCTGGGCTTGCCCCCCGATTCTGGCGGCTACCTTCAACCTCGACCTCGCGGAAGAAGTCGGCGTCATGATGGGCAACGAAGCGCTCTTCAAGGGCTGCTCTTACTGGCAGGGCAACGCGATGAACATTCACCGCAGCCCGCTGTCCGGCCGCAACGTTGAGTATTACAGCCAGGATGGCGTGCACGGCGGCAAGTTCGCGGCGGCAGTCGTTGCGGGCGTGACCTCCAAGGGCGTCACTTGCCATATCAAGCACATGGTGCTCAACGATCAGGAATCCTACCGCGACCTGAACGGCGGCGTGTCCACTTGGGCGACCGAACAGGTTATCCGTGAAATCTACGCCAAGCCCTTCGAGTACGCGCTTAAAGTCGGTCGCTCTACGGGCGTGATGAGCTCCTTCAACCGCATCGGCATGGTCAACAGCCAGCTGAACCTTGCGATGCACAAGCTGGTTCGCAACGAATGGTCGAACCGCGCCATCTTTGAAACCGACGCATGGCAGGGCACATACTGCCCGCTGGACCTGATGGTGCGTCAGGGCGACAATCAGGTGCTGGGCGCTGGCACGACGCTGCCGGACATCGGCCTGGAAATCGGCGCTTGGGATGCGGATGGCAACTGTGTCCGCGTCAGCGACGGCGCGGAAGGCACGTTCCTCTCCCAGACCCACTACGCCGCGGTTCGCCGCAGTGCGCAGGAAATCCTGTGGAACTACGCCAACAGCAGCGCGGTGCACAATGGCTACATCGGCTTTGAACCCTGTGTCCTCGAATTCGACAGCTATGCCGCGCAGTCTCTGCCGATTTCCTTCGGCAATGTGGACATCGCGACCATCACCCTGGCGGACGGCGCGCAGCTGCCCGAAGGCTTCACGATGAGCGACGCGGGCGTTGTCACGTCCGACGGTTCTCTGGCGGAAGGCGAATGGACGGTTGATATCAAGCTGAACGGCATCGACGGATATATCACCCTCGGCGCACAGGCGGTTATCCGCGTGGTGGACGCGCTGCACGTCAGCACCACTTCCCTCAAGGTGGGCGAAGCGGCGAACGTGACGGTGGATGCTCCCTACTATGCGTATGAGAGCCTCGTCAAGGTCAACCCGCGCTTCGTCAGCACGGTCAAGCACACCGACGGCACACCGATTGCGCAGGGCGAAATGCAGGGCTTCGGCGGCAAGACCATTCTGCCGGGCACGGGCGACAGCGTCGGCGGCACCCTCCGTATCCAGAACTGGTACTGGAAGGACGCTTCTCAGGTGCAGGGCAACAATTACGACGGTCTGGGCGCGCTGGCGTTCGCGGACATCGAAGCGACTGACGCCCGTTACCTCGAAATGGCAGACGTCGAAGCGGGCAACTACTATCAGGCGTATCTCTACGAGTTCCGCGTTTCCGATGAGGATGCTGCGAAGCTGGCGGAATACGGTCTGACGGCGGAAAAGGTCATGACGCCTGTCACCGCCTATCAGGGCATCACCTACGATTACAACTCCGCGCTGGCCATCACCGGCACGCCGACCAAGGCGGGCGAAGTGGAAATCACGGTGACGCTGCAGATCCCGCTGGTTCGCGGCTTCGGCTCCCGCTTCCCGAACAACGTGCATGTGGGCTCTCCCACGGCGACGGAAGTCACCCGTACCTTCACGCTGACCATCGGCGAGTAATTCCTCTGAATCCTCACGGTTTGTGAACAAACGTCTGCTCCGCGTCTGACGCTGCATCCTCTTGCGGCGCAGGCGCGGGGTGGGGCAAAAGCCGCCGGGCTGTCGAACGCTGCGCGTCGGCGGTCTGGCGGCTGGCTTTTTCGCCAAGCCTACTATCTACAATTAGGAGAGAAAAAAATGAACTGGCTGAAGAAATTCGGTTCTCTGTGCCTTGCTGTGGTGCTGTCTGTCTGCCTCTTGGCGCAGGTAGGCTCGGCGCTGGCGGATGACAAGAAAGTGACCTCCGTCGAGGTCGAAACCATGCCCAACAAGACGGTGTACGTCATCGGCGAAGAATTTTCTGCCGAGGGCGGCACGCTGAAAGTTACCTACGACGATGGCACGACGGAAATCGTCGCCATGACGGACAGCAGCGTCAAGCTGTCCAAACCCACGATGAAGACCGCGAACACCAAGAATGTGACCGCGACGGTCGGCAAAAAGCGCGTCGTGTTCAAGATTGAGGTTGTTGCGGGCATGTGCGTCGTGACCTTTGACCTGAACTACGACGGCGCGCCCGCTGCATCCACGCAGGAAGTTTCCAAGGGCGGCACCGCCAGTGAGCCTGCTGCGCCCGCGCGCGACGGCTATGAGTTCGTCGCGTGGTACGCCGATGCGGACTACACGCACACCTATGATTTCGCAGCTCCCGTGACGGGCGACACGACCGTGTATGCCTTCTGGAAGAAGGTTGGCGCGGATTTTGTCACCGTGACGTTTGATTATGACTACTATGGCGTTCTCCTGAACCAGTATTCCTACCCCGTTGAAGTCGGCACGCAGGTCAAGCAGCCTGTTGCCAACCCCGAGCGCACGGGCTATGCCTTCGACAAGTGGGTGGACGAAAACGGCAGCGACTTCGACTTCTCCCAGCCGATTATGGCTGACACCACCATCAAGGCGGCGTGGAACAAAACCGTGTCCGGTCAGAACACCTATGTTTTTGAGGCGGAGGATACCGACCTGACCGGCAAGATTGGCCCCAGCTACTCCGGTTCTGCGCAGGAAGAAAGCATGATTATCTACAACGAGTCCGTCGGCGCGAGCGGCAACCGCATGGTCGGCTACCTCTACGCCAGCGGCATCTCGCTGGAGTTCTACATCGCGTCCGATATGGATGTGGATGACGCGACCATCGACGTGAGCATCACGGGCGAATTCGTCACCATGTCCTATGACGGCAACGACTATCAGGTGATTGTCAACGGCGAAGCGAAGAGCTATCCGCGCGTGACCATCGAGGCGACGCAGAGCAGTATGCCGCAGTGTGCTGACCTGATTTCTATCAAGGGTGTGCACCTGAACAAGGGCGCGAACCTGATTCAGCTGATGACGAACAACACCAATGAGGTGGACGGCACGACCTTCAAGGCGTATGCCCCGATTGTGGACTGCGTGAAGGTGACGACGGAAGCTGTGCTGATTTGGGACGAGAACCACAACGAGCCGGCGACGGGCAACTACCAGAAGTAATCCATAAGCAAGGGGGATTCTCCTCATTTCCTCTCTGCTCCTCCTCAAGCAGCGGTGTATGCGGCAAACTCCGCCGCATATACCGCCATTTCTGCAAAATAAGGAGACAAACCTATGGCAAAGAAGAATCGTCCGAAAAAGAGCAAAGCACTGGTCGTCTGGGCTATTGTGACGGTTATCGTGCTGCTGGCGGACTGCGTTGGCAACTATCTGGTCGTCGGTCTGCCGGGCAGCATGAACAGCCTGCTGGACAAGCCGATGGGGGCGATTGGGGAAGCCATCGACTTCAAACTGAGCGCGGGTGAACTCGGCGGCTTGATGGACACGCTGTTCGGCAGCCAGCGCCCGATTTACAGTGACGAAGTGACCTCTGTGTACCCCACACAGAAGGCAACGAACAAGGCAGAAGCCTTTGCGAATGCGCAGGAAGTTAACCTGAAGCTGGCAGAAGAAGGCTTTGTGCTGCTGAAAAACGAGAACGCTACGCTGCCCCTGAACAAGGGCGCGAGGATTTCCGTGTTCAGCAAGAACAGTGTGAACCTGTCCTATGGCGGCTCCGGTTCGGGCGGCTTCGATACGAGCAATAACAAGAACTTGTATGAGAGCCTGAACGACGCGGGTTTCGTCATCAATCCGACGCTGAAGAACTTCTATGAGAGCAGCCAGTCCGGCCCGGTGCGCACCGCGAACTCCAGCGACCTTGACAACGGCGACAATCAGAAGATTGCAACCGCTGAAACGCCCCAGAGCAAGTACACCGACGCGGTGAAGAACAGCTATGCGGATTATTCCGACGCGGCGCTGGTCGTTATCACCCGCATCGGCGGCGAGGGCTTTGACCTGCCCCGCTATCAGGGCGACAGTGAAGGCGCTGTGTCCCCAGACAGCCACTATCTGGAGCTTGACCAGAACGAAATTGATCTGCTGACCGCTGTCACCGACGGCACGTTCAAGCGCGTTGTCGTTGTGTTCAACACGCCCTCCAGCTTTGAAGCGACATTCCTCAAAGACAGTGCCTACGCCGCCTTTGCGGATAAGATTGATGCGGCGGTGTGGATTGGCTTCACCGGCTCGAACGGCATCACCGCGCTGGGCGAAATTCTGAACGGCGACGTGAACCCCTCCGGCCGTCTGGTGGACACATGGGCGGCGGACTTCACCAAGGATCCGTCCTTCGTAAACTTCGGCACGGGCTGCCTGCCGGACACGACCGACAAGTATGACGGCGGCATGTACTACTCCGTGGACTACGAAGAAGGCATTTACGTCGGCTATCGCTACTATGAGACGCGCGGCGAAACCGACGGCGAGGACTGGTACAATGCCAACGTCGTCTATCCCTTCGGCTACGGTCTGTCCTACACCACATTTGATGTTTCTGTTTTAAAAATGTCCGAATGCGGTGACTCGATCTGTGCGCAGGTTGAGGTTGTAAATACCGGCCACACCGCAGGAAAGGAAGTCATTCAGCTCTACAGCCAGGCACCGGGCAAAATCCTCGACGGACCGGCACGCAAGCTGATCACCTATGAAAAAACGCGCCTTCTGCAGCCAGGTGAGCTGCAGATCGTAACGCTGTCCTTTGCAAAA
>ENA-ORSK01001781-ORSK01001781.1-human-gut-metagenome-genome-assembly--contig:-NODE-1781-length-15817-cov-7.404708_pt1 | contig 15817 bp, 14 predicted proteins | sample MGYA00242192_ERZ509159 | MGnify/ENA primary metagenome ERZ509159 (study PRJEB26280, sample SAMEA2338663) | human gut metagenome | biome: human gut; feature: human-associated habitat; material: faeces...
AGCGTCGTGGATAAAAATATCAATGAAAAACCGAGAACGGTTAAAGCAGTATAACTCATATTTACTCCTGTTTGTCGATTATATCACACTCGGGCTTAAAACACAAACGCCTTGAAACGCCGCAGCTACCCGAAACGTCGTTTAATAACCGCTCCGCAGCGCCTTGCCTGCAAACCGACTAAAAATCAGAAAAAAAGGCTTATGCCTAAAAAGCATAAGCCCTAGAATTTTGCCGCCGTTTATTTACGGGGATTTCTTATATTCGCCTGTGGTGGTCACAGCCTGCGAGGGTAAAATGACCGTTTTGCCCTGTATTTTGAGGTTTGGTGCAATCTTCCATATCAAATTCAGCCCCCACTGCGCTTGCAGTCATATTATCTCACCTTTGCCCGACGTGGTCATCCTTAAATATGAAGGCTTATTCCTCAGCCACAAGCCCCATCTGAACACGTTGCCCTTTTCTACAGTGATAGTATCAATGAATTCCATCAGCACGTCTTTATCCGCCTTGCCGCTTTCGTCCATGCTGATTTTTCCGAGCAGGTCACGAACATACTGCATATCTATGCTTTCTTCGGCGTCTTCATCCTGCCCGGTGCCGAGCATTGCTACTTGCAGTTCTTTAATATCCTGCTCACACTTTGACTTGGCTCGCTGATATTCTTCCTGCTTATTTCACCGTCAGCTCTCAATGAGAGGAGCGAGTCGAGTTTCTTCTCCGCCTTTTCAATCCGCTGCTGATAGCCCGAAAGGTCACGCTTATTTTTCGTCTTCATCTCCTTCAACGTCTGGTTGAGAATGTTGGCCGCCTCCTCTATGACGGGAGCTTTATCAACTATGATATTGTCAAACAGCACCGCCGCCATGACATCAAGTTTGGTTTCGTTGACTGTCGGCATATCGCAAAAGCCTTCGGTATCGAGGTCTAACTGCCTGCGTTTTTCCGCACTACCGTTGTTGATACGCGAATAACAGCTATAACCGTAGTGCTTTTGCCCGTTCTTATCCTGACGCCATTTGTAGCGTTTGAACCTGGAGCCGCACGCACAGCGCAACTTATTTGCCCAAACATCGGTCGTCGGCGTTACGCCTATTCTCTTCTGTTTACTCTTTACAAGCGCGGGCACCGTCGTTGACCTGTCCATACGCAGATCTCTGCAAGCGTACCATACATCTTCGGGAATTATCGGCTCGAAATCTCCCTTGACAAGCACAAACTCCTCTTCCTTGTTGCGGATGATTTTCTGGTCGAGGAAGTTGTTTCTGTACGACTTATTATAGCTGATATAGCCCATGTAAGTCGCATTGTGCAGCACGCGCGAAACCTTGGTTGTATCCCACTTAATTAAACCATTGGCGCACCTGCGCTTATTCTCGATAAGCTTGCCCATTATGGCACGCATACCGTAGCCTTGCAGATACAAGCGGTAAATCATTCGGACCGTTTCCGCCTGTTCGGGGTCTATGACGTATGTATTGCCTACGCATATAGCCGAGGATGTTTCCGTTGCCGTAGAGAGTTTTATTCATTCGACTGACCTGCTGTCCTGCTTTTACTCGTTCGGAAATCTTCCTGCTCTCGTCCTGAGCGAGCGTCGCCATGATTGTAAGCCTGAGTTCTCCGTCGCCATCCAGCGTCCAGATGTTGTCCTCCACAAAGAACACTTCGACATTTATGTTTTTAAGCTCTCGCGTTGCCACAAGGGTATCGACCGTATTCCTCGCAAAGCGGCAGACTTCACGCGTTACGATTAAATCGAACTTGCCCGCTCTTGCATCATCCATCATTTTAAGGAAAGCAGGTCGCTTTTTCGCCTGCGTTCCCGTAATGCCCTGGTCGATATATCTTCCGCAAAGCTGCCAGTTGGGATGATATTTTAATTGGTCGTCATACCACTGCATCTGATTTTCAAGAGCTGATAGCTGAGCTTCGTGCTCCGTCGATACTCGCCCATAGAAAACCATCTTCCTTTCCCTGTTTTTATCGGCTATCATTGATTTTCCTCCAACAGTTTCCTCTCCTTTAAAACAAGTCTTTCATAAATACCGTCCGAAAGAACGCCCTTTCTGCACAGCACTTTTAAATACTTGATTGCCACTATCCTTTTATCGTAATTGTTGCCATATTCTTTAATTATTTCCTTTGTCTGTTCGTCTGTTCTTAGGTTATAGTTCAAATCTCCTTTTTAATTTTGTGTTTTGCGTAGGTCGCAGCGCCAGGGATTTACGTCTTGTCTTTTCACTCCGCCAAAGGCTCTTACATACTTTTCTTATTTACCGACTACTCTCCGTTGCGCTGCCGTTCCTTTACTTAACTCTAACTTTTCCTCAACTTCCGCATTCCATCACGGAAAGATGAATGCGGTTTGCCCTATCACACAATTTTTCCCTTTTCTTTTTCCCGACATTACGGGTGTGTTAAGCACTTAATGTGTTCCGTGTGTTTTTATGAGCTCATAGGCAGTTTTAATAAAGTCCACCTTGCTCATGTTGCGTTCCTTTAAAAACGCATTGATTTCATAAAACAGGTCACGCGGTATCATTGTCTGAAAATTGCCGCTCGCCGCCTGACGCTTTTGCTTATTCTTTGCCTCGTATTTACGGTTTGCCACTCTCTGCGGTGTATCTTCCTTTCTCGTTACCACTTTATCCCTCCGAAAGTTTTTCTCGTATATATACTATATTATATATCACAAGACTTTGAAAGTCAAGGGTCAGCGAAAAATTTATGCTTTGCCGGTCGTGGCGACTAAACGTCGCTCGCAGCTTTTTTACTTACGCAGATTTCTAATCCCCTCCGCCTCAAACTGTTCGAGATATTCGGGAGTGTCGGCGAGAAGTCCGTTGTTGAACTTCTGTATAATGCCTTGTTCGTCAGAATACTTCTCACTTATGAAATTGAAGAGCGACGACAGAATAGATTTGTTGATTGTTACGTTCAGCACAGTTTCATTTAGAAGCCTTGTCAAAGCGGCGTAGAACTCTTCGTCTGTACTTCCGCTTTTTCTCGGCGCAATCAAATCTTCTTTTTCCTCTTCCGTTACCATACCACCCGTCAGCTTTTCATAAAGAATGGGCATACCGTAGAAGAGAGCTTCATTGATTACCTTGTTTGCGCTTTCATATCCCGGGAGCTTGGTAAGCCGTTCAATCTGCTCTATCATTTCGATATCTGCAATTCTGATATGCCGCTGCACGCCTATCTTTTGATGTTTTTCTTTCAATCTGTCACCTCCTCTGACCATAGGCACAACGAAAGCGGGTTTCCCGCTTGTCATTTTGCGGCAAGCAAAATTTCTCGTAGGTGGGAATATACCACCTACCTTATCCTGCTTTGCGGTTTTTGGACAAATCATCCCACCTTTCAGCTTGTTTTTGCTTGACCTTTTTGTCCGTATTTCTGCTCGTACCCTCGTGCAAGATAGTAGATATTCCGCACCTTTCCAAGCTCTTCATCCGCTTCAAAATGCGCGGCAACGTCAGCCCAATTCAGATCGGTTATATACCTTTCACTTGCGCCGTACAGATTGCCCTGTATGTCTGGATAAGCACTTCTGAACTGTTCATAGGTCATACTTTCTTTCGGCTCAGACAGTTCTTTAACGGACGTTATCTGCGGCATATCTTGGGGCATGACAGGTTGCTTGTCCGTCTCCTGAATTGCGCTTGCTTCAATCTTGGTTACGCCGCATTTTGCCTTTCCGCCTCTGCTTCCGCTGGACTTTCGCTTTTTGGAAACATCCATTTTAAGCTTGCATAGGTTGTAATACCCCTGTATCTCTTTGTCCTTGAACTGTACCTCTTCTCCGCGGAACATATACGCACAGATCGCCTTGACAAATGCTCCCAAATCACCACCTTTCAATAACTTCATCGCATCGAAATACGTTTCTTTGAACGTGAAGTGTTCCGAGCGCAGGTTATACCTCTTTAACGATTTGCCGCTGCTCTCCGCCTCCTTGACCTCTGCAATCATGTCCGAAATGTTGCTCCAATAGAAACGTTCCTTACCGCTAAGCTCCTCTTCGGGCTGCTTATCCTCGAACTCGTACTCGCATATTCGCATTGCGAACTTGCCCGCATCCGTATCGTTCATTCCGTCTAAAATGTCCGAATACAGCTTGTAAAATGTAAATTGTTTTAATAATTACCTCCTAGTTTTTTATAATTTTTTGTTTCCTCTGTTGGCTATCTTACACTCATATATATCATCATCTACTTGTGATTTCTTATCTTTACCCCACACCGAAGCGCAGGAATTTTTGTCGCTCTTAATAGTTGCCCTCACTTTAACAAGGACACGAAATTTTAAAAGTTCGGGGTGCAACAATAAATTTCTTGCCTATGAATAATACTCTCACTTAGTAGCCACGGCACGAGGCATTTTTCAACGGGTATATCAAAAATTTCTGCGCTCAATGTGGAGAGCGTTATAGCATCGTATAAAAATCCCCTCACTATATAAAGGACACTTTTTGAATGTCAGTACATGGTTTTGCTCAAAATTTTATACTCTTTTCTTAAAACCCCTACATATAAACAAGGACATGAGATTTCAAAATATAGACGCTTACGAAGATTTTTTTGAGTACGGAAAGGCGATTGTGTGACTTTGTAAAATATTCCTCTCATAATTACCCGACAATTGAAGGCAAAAACTTTGACGTTTTTCCCAAAATTCATCTGACGACACGAAAAAGTCCCTTCACTTAATAGCCACGAAAAGCGGCGTTTTTGGGGTATACGTTTAATAATTTAACAAATATTTTTTCTGCGGGAGTGTAAAACCTTTCTCTCCTAATAGCCACAAGAATGGCAAAATCGGAGCCCCTGATTTTAAGATTTTTCAGAATAGCTACAAAAAAACAGCTCCTTACAAGTGGTAGCCAAATAAGGAGCCGTTTTTATGCGTATGCAGATATTTTTCTGTTTGGGAGCAAAAGTCAATTCAATGATTTATGCCTCCAAGCAGCAACCTAAGTTAAAAAAATCCGCCCAAACGTAAAACTGCTTTACGTTAGAGCGGAATACACACATATCAGTGAGAATTACAAAGATTACTTATTAAATTTTTACGATGATACCTATTTCCCCCAACAAGATTTTGAACGCAGGCAGAGCCGCCTACGTTGAGCGCAATTACCACATGATAGACCGCGCCGATATTTGCATATTCTATTTAGACAAGACTTACTCTCCACTTAACGGACAACCATCAAACAATCACTTGGCTAGCCCAACACAAAGGTCAGCGGAACAAAACTCGCTTATAATTATGCCATATTCAAAAAGAAAGTTATAATAAACCTGTATTGTGATACGCAATAAGATGACGGTTGAATACAATCAATCATCCCCTTCGGTTTATGAATTTATAAAATTCGCAATCACTACAAATTTAAGAGCTCGTTTGCCCTCTTTTGCAGGAATTTTTCTATGGTCTTCAATCTGCTATTAGGCAAATTGTATCTAGGATGATGCGCGAACTTAAAATTCACCATCTTCCTCAGCAACTCCCTCTGACGTTCTGAAATAAACGCGCTTACAACTTCTTCATATGAACCGCCCATAGCAGGTTTACGTGTTTTGGAGTAATTCGCTATATCCGCAAGGTCGTCTTCCATTGCAAAATTGAATAGTGAAAGTACATTGTCAAACACGGGTGCAAACGCATTTACCTTATTCGTATGGCTATCAACAAGCAGCCCGAAATTACCAGTATGCCTATCCGTATTGAATATCAGCGCATCAAAGACAAGCATATCTGCAAATTCATTGTAGAACTTTTCGCCATAGTCTTTTAGCAACTGAGCAATGGCAAGCAGAGACTCCTTCTCCAAAAAACGCCAAATGGGGACATATGCAGTATTGATGTCGGTAAAAAGCTCGCAGACGGATGAAATCATACCCTTCCACTGCCTGAGATTGTATTCCACATGCTTAATGCCCATTGTTTGAGCAATCTGTGCAGCATAAAATTCCGAATAAGGCTCTTTCCCAGTCATTCGCCGCTCCCATTGTGCCGCCTTTGTACAGATATATTTTGCCGTCTACTCTGCGCCAGCACTTATTTAGCATTCCGTTCGTAGTGAACTCCGGTGAAGACGTGAATCCTCTTGCGACACTGCTTCCGTGTCCAGTATAGGCAATCAGCGCCAGCGTACGCGAAAACTTTTTTTCATATAGGTTATAGTTTTCAAACTTGCCGTCAAACCCGTCTTCTACAACCCAATAGGAATCGTTTAAAGACAGCCCTTGGCTTGCTCATATAATTCCGAGAATATCATTAAATGAAAGTCCTAACTTTGTCAGAAGAATTTCCGCATTCGCTCGCTTTTTGTGCACTACTCTTGATTTAAGCCACGAGATGATACCTCTTTCGGTCAATTTAAGCCCGATAGGCAACAGCTTCTTATTATCCTCATCTACCCACAGGATACGGCACTCCTCACCCGAAAGCGGAAGATTGTCATAATCAAACGTGAGTAAGACTTGATTATATAATTTAAGACTGAATCATAAGAGCTTCTCCCCTTTCTTAAGCGGATAAAAATTAAACTCCCAACACAAATTCATAATCAAGCTGTTTTTTTCTTTCTTTCCAATCGGGCATGTATATTGTCAAGAACTCATAAAAATTCTTATCGTGATTAGGGTACATCAAATGCACCATTTCATGGAAAACAACATACTCTATACACGCAACACTCGCCTTGTAGAGATAATAATTTAGATTAATCTTGCATAACTTTCTGCTACAACTTCCCCACAATGTCTGCATTTTAGCAACTAATATTGTGGGTTTTATAATATTGTGCCTGCTTATAATCGGATAAAGCTTATCCAAAACAGACTGATAATATTGTTTAGCCTGCCTTTGCCACCAATTATCAAACTGCTTATCTATATCAGCTTGATTATCCTCAGTAGTACTGATAATTATTGAAGAATCTTCGATTATTACACCTTTCTTATTTGATCTTACGACATAAATAGTCATTTGGCGACCAAGAACTCGAGTCGAGCAGCCAGACACAATATGCTCCTCTTTCTCGATAGGACGAGTCATCTCAAATACTTCTATTTTCTTTTCTAACCAACTTTTTTTGTCTGCTAAAAAATCTGCAACCCAACTTTCCGGAGTGTTTTCCGGCACAGACAGTTTAATCTCACCTGAAGCGAACACTTTGAGCCGTACTTTTTTTATGTTTTTCCAAATCACTTCAACAGAATATTCTTTGGAATTCAGATTTATTGTTAAAATCATATCAATCAGTACCTGCTCATTGCAGTTTTTATAGTATTTTCGATTAAGAGATCCATTGTATCCAAATCAATCTCTATTTTGTGTTCATCACAAAAATCCCACAAAAAATCTTCTATCGCCTGTCTCATCTTCTTATTTATGGCGACACTTGTACGCCAATCAACCCTGGCAAGAGATTGAATTTCTTTCTTGATATTTAGAGCCAATAAGCCTATATCTTCATCATAGGCTTCATCTGTCTTATTATTTTTTGTTAGTGCATCGACCAAAACGCCATAAAAAGCTTTTGCGTCGCTATCCCTGTCAATATTGGAGGGATAACTGTTACCCGTAAAACCTTCACGTAGATCATCAGCCATTCTTTGCATATTTAAAAAATATGCATTTTCATCACGCGACTTACGATATTCAGCCAGCGTATCCCTGATACGCTCAGAGAAGCGCTTATAGGTCAATGGATCATCAAACTTTCTTGCCTCTAATTCTGATACTACACGAGTTTGTATGTATGCCGCACGCGCCCTTTTACCATCAATTTTTTCGAGCTGTTTCTCCATCCCCGCTTTATCATGCAACGCTATAGGCTCAACAACAATCTCAACTGGTTCAGAAGTAACAAACGTGTTCAACAGATTTTTTATTGAATCTTCGTACTTAGAGAAATTAACTTTCTCCTGATAGATATTCATAAGCTCAGCACGCAACTTTTGGAAAAAAAGCAAATCGGATTTATATTGACTCATAATATCAGAGCCAGTCATTTGATAAAGCGAATAACTGCTTACTGCAAGAGTCATCATTTTAGAAAAAGACGATAACTTTTCATAGAAATTCTTACGTGCTTTTATGCTATCTTCATCATTTCCCTTATCAAAGAAATCAACCCAAGCACGAGAACTATTTTTATCAATATCCACATCGCTAAAAATCGTCCAAAGTTCCTTATAAGATTTTTCAAGTCTGTCCTTCTCTTCTTTGGCTGTCTGAATTGACCCTTCCAAATCTTCCGGGTTAAAACCTGATAACCCCGAGTTCTGATCGCTATACATGTCTAAAGCACTACTGAGTTTTGCAAACAACCCCCAATAGTCAACGATGAGGCCAAAATCTTTTCCTGGATAAATTCGATTTACCCTTGCGATAGCTTGCAACAAAGTATGGTCTTTCATAGATTTATCTACATAAAGTACTGCCAGGGGAGGAGCATCAAATCCTGTCAACCACATACTCTGCACAACAACAATATCAACATCATCGCCGCCGCAAATATTAGTCTTTATATATTCCTCATAGGCATCATAATTCTGACCAAATCGCGGTTCGACTTCATTCTTGAAAAAATTATTTATAATTGAACTATCCGATACAGATAAATTACCGCCATCTCCGTCGCTATCTCCGGAACCGGATTCCCTGCATATAAGCGCAGCGGCCTTTACTCCACCTATATTATTGATTGCCTGTTCCATCTGAACAGCAACTGCCCTGGACGAAACTGTGACCATTGCTTTAAAACCACGAGGTTTGCAATATTTTAAAAAGTGTTCATGAATATCAAGTGCAATCATAGAAATACGCTGCGAAGTCTGAGCTAACGCAACAAACCTCGTCCACTTGTTATTCATATCCTCTTTCTGTTCTTCAGTTAAAGGAGCAAGTATTCTGTCTCGGAATTCATTAATTTTATCTTGTCCTGAAAGTTGCTGAGGAACAACCCTGCCATCATAGACGAGCGGAACAATTACGCCGTCACGAATACCCTCTTCAAAACGATAAGCTTCACCTATCTGTTTACCAAACTTTAAATAAGTGTTATTTCTATCTTTTTTTAAAAGCGGGGTTCCGGTAAACCCAATTTTGAAAGCCAAAGGCAACACATCATTCATCATATTGTGGAAATCGCCGGTATGAGAACGGTGACTTTCATCAACCAACAAAAAGATATTTTCGTCAGCGATTTTTGTCTTTGACTTTGCTGCTGTTTCAAATTTATTTATAGTTGTTGCAATGATTATATTGCCCTCGTCCTTTAAAAGCGCAATAAGTCCTTTACCCGTCGTTGCCTCTGTGGGATTCATACCCGTATGGACAAAATTATCCCTTAATTGCTTAATCAGATTAATTCTATCGCACACTAAGACAAATCTTGGCGAGTGTATCCGCTTTTCCGCCAAAATTCTTTTAACCAGCATTACCATTGTCAGCGACTTACCGCTACCCTGAGTATGCCAGATTACGCCACCGCGGGAAGAACAGCCGTCCTCCCCTAAAATTCTTTTCATAGCATTTTCCACACCGAAAAATTGCTGATATCTTGCGACTTTCTTTATGCCTCCATCATAAAGAATATAGTGGCGTATTAAATTCAAAAAACGCTTAGGCGAAAGTAAAGACACAAGCACTCTGTCCTGTTCTGTTATACGGCTGTCACCGATATATCTTTTCGCGCTATCTTCCTGCCACTCTCTGTCTTCTTCATGCCAATTACAGTAATATTCCTGCGTTGTTCCCGCCGTACCATATTTTACGGTATCAGGGTTTGCCGCAATGACAAGCTGAGCAAATTTGAAAAGCTGTGGAATATAATCAGGCTGCCAGTTGCGTACATTCTGTTTCACGCCCTCTTCCACATCAACACTTGCCTTTTTACATTCAATGACAGCAAGCGGTATTCCGTTTACTAGAATGACTATATCGGGGCGAGCAAATTTACCGTTTAGCCTTTCAACCGAAAACTCCTCAGTTACCTGCCATATATTTTTTTCAGGATGCTCCCAATCTACATAGGAAATATCAAAAGACTGAGCATTTCCGTCATAAAGATGGATTTCACAACTCTTTCCGTAGACCAGACGGTCATACACTGCTTTGCTTGCATACATAAGTCCCTTCTCTAAAGGGGCATCTAATTCGCGGATAGCCTCTCCTATAGCATCGTCAGGGAAAGGACATACTTTGCCCCTATATGTAAATGACTGCGAAGACAGAAATTCATGCATAACATCAGGAAAAAGCACACGAGACAAATGCCCGCGCTTCTTTTCTGCTTCCGCTCTGGGAATATATTGATATCCTATCGCCTGCAATTCTTTGATTGCTCTGTCCTGCGATTCCGGTCGTTCATTAAATATGGTATGATCTAACATAATAGGATGCTCACCTCATATAGTCATCTAAAAGCAAATATTGATAACCAGTGCTTGTCATATTTAGCTTTCTGATTTTTATTTCCCAATTTCTTTGTTTTGCTAATGCAAGTATTTGTTTTCCGCGCTCGCTCTTAAAAGCATTTTCATCAAATATAATCCCTGACACCAAATTTGCTTTTATCTCAATTCCTTTTTCACTATCATGTAAATTAAAATGAAAAGTCCGCCACTCTTTTTCATAAGCATAGTCATTTGTTTTTGTAATTGTACTTAATAAAAATTTTTTATTTAATTCTGTATTAGTAGATTTTAAATGCTTTCCTTCCAAATATTCTTTAATAAGTGGGATGAAAGTGCACTCTTCATAATTATCCGTATAAATCACCTTGTATGTACTACAAAAAAATCTTTTCTCTCGGTATGTCATTGTTTTAAGTTTTTTATAGTCATATTCTATACAAATTCCGTCATTAGCAGCATAGTGTTCCCACATAGTCTTTACTTTATAGTCTTCACACAAAGAGCAAACAAAAGCAATATGTCGTATCTTTTCGTTAAATTTTAAAAAGTTTTCTACTGTCTGTTTGATGATTGGCTCTTTCTCTTTTATTGTCTCTGAAACATGGTTTTGAATTTGACGAATGGCTTTGAGACTTTCGTTATGATCGCACCCATAATCACGAAATACCCGAAGTGCCTTACTTGTAATAATTATGCCACTGTCTTTATCAAAACAATCCATCATTCTAAGAAGCATCGATCTATCAAAAGAAGGATTAATTTTGACCACCTCATTTGAAATTCCACGCATCATCGCCCCTAAAATAAGCTCCGGATTTTCAACAAACAGCTTTTCTATGCGTTTTGCCTCTTGTACAGGATCATAGTAAATCGTACAATCGGTTTTATCAGGAAACTGATCGACACGCGAAGACCAAATTGTCCCATTTAGCAAAGAGCGATAGACAAAATTAAAAGATTTTTCATCGTTAATTTTTCTATACTTATAAAGTTTACCATTGTTTGGAATACATTGAAGCAAATTCTCCAATGTTTCATCAACCTCATCTTTCGTGAAAGAATCCATGTTTTTTGTTCCAAACATTGTATCTATATGTTTTAAATACAACTCTTCTTGCATAAGGCACCTGTAAAAAATTATCTATCCCACTCGCACAATTCCTGTTAAAAGTAATTGCATCAAAGACTGCTTTTTTCTCTTCTGCTCCTCAAGTTCTTTTTGTAAAAGATCTAATTCGTCGTCTGCTTTTGACAAAACCTCTGCAATTGCTCTTTGTTCAGGGATTTTGGGAATCGTTACATTGCTTTGCAGCAAACCGTCAAGGTCTAAATTCTTCCTTACAATACTCGCGCCGATTTCAGAATTAACATTATACAACCAGACCATCTCTGCCGATCTAAGGAAATACTTTGCAAAGTCAGGTATAATAATATTGGAAATGCAATCAAATACTTTATACGCAGGGGAAATCATACCAATTTCCGGACTTTGTAATATGTCAACACTGCCCATCCAAAGATTGAGCACACTGAATGCCACTTGATTCTTTTTAATAACTTTATAACCAATATTATTATCGCTTGCTCTTTGGAAATTAAATTGCTCTTTCTGTCTGACAATGCCTTCACGCGTTACAGACAGTGCCTCGTATTGATTATTTTCAGTTGTTCTTAAATTAACTTCTTGTAAGCATTCACCAAGTGTGATGTTCCTCCATTCCTCAAAGATTCCAGGCAAACGTAATTTTTTAGTTAATAGCTGTTGAACAAGATACTGTTTTCGCTTTTTCTTCTCTTCAATCAGCTTTTCTTTGAGTTCAATAAGGCGATCTTGTTCCTGCAAAATCTCCGCAATCTTATCTTGCTCAGCTTTTGATTTCGGATAAGCGCAATACAATTTTTCCAAATCGCTTTTATAAATATGAACTACGGAGTGACCTTGTCCAAACCCAGCCTTTTGTTTTATGGCAAAAGGTAAATATTGTTGATAAGCTATGAAAACAGGGCTAACATCAACAGAATTAAATATTATTATATCTCCACCGACATATATATCATCAGACCCAGTATAACACACACATTTTCCTATTTCTTCTGCAGTTTCCCCCGTTCCTGTAAACAACAAAGTATCTATACCAACTTGAATACTTTCATCCGCTGTGGTTCTGTCAATAAAACTTTTGGCTTGATTGAAATGATAATTATACTTCATATAAATATCACCATAGCCCACGCATGGAATTCCTTCGTTTTTCATTTCTTTCCCAGGAATTCCCTTACCCTTTGCAAATTTGCCCAACTTTTTAAGTGTACTTTTTTCCCAATCGCATGGAAAAATCCCGAAAGGTGTTTTTTCATACCCTTCGGGGATTTCCCCTCTTTTTATTTGTTCAATCCTTGACCTTATCGTTTGGTTCATACTATATACCTATGTTTAAAATGGAGTGCGGCAAGCAGGCTTGCATCCGTATCGACCTTGAATTCTACACCGAGCAACATAACCTTTAAGAACAGTTCAATTTTATTAAAAATAAAATTTAATTTAAGCCATTTTTGCATTGGCACCCCCTCATTATAAATAATTTTTAGAAAAGTGATGCAAGCCAGTACCGTCTCCATCGTGAAATGGCTATTTAAATTCTGCCAGAGTCTATATTAATACCCTGCCTTGAAAGCTCCCTGATGAGGTTTATTGCTACTTCATCCACCTTATTTTGGAATGGAATATAAATCAAACCCTGAATATCAGAGGGCTTTTCAAAATTTTTATTTTCCTTTAGCAAGATAGCAACCTTATTTCTGCCTAATTTTGCAAGAAACATTCCAAGTTCTAACACTACGTTTTGTCTTACCCTAAACTTATACGACTCTTCATTAACTGCTTTTCCTTCATCATCGGGTGTTGCCAAAACAATGGCATAACCGACATCTGCGCCGTACTCTTCCAGTTTTTCGATTATAGTTTGTCCACTGGATGCTTGCTGGTCCAAAATTATAGGGTCTAAATCCCATCTCCTGAGCATTGCTTCAAGTTGAGTGCGCGCAATTTCGTCATGACCGTAGACAACAAAAACTTTACGCCCTCCGGTAGTTACTTTCCCATCCAGTATATCCTTAACTTGCTGCTGGTTTTTACCCTGGACATTGTGTGTACCCGTCCTAAAACAGTTAATAATCGCGCCGTTACTTAAGCGCAACTGCTTACTATTTCCAGTTTCTTTTTCTTCTACAATACCTAAGTCAGTGCATGCTTCTATCTTCTTTTTAATTTCTTCGTAAGTCATTACCTTTTCCCCCATAAGTACTAATTAAATGATAATCTTTTTCCAATAAAGGTCATTATCTTTGTTTACAGAAATATAATCCACGTTATCGCCTTTATTAAATAAAGAACGTAATCTATTTTCAAAACCTTCTTGTAAAAGACTTGTATTCAGTTCATATGTAGATTCCGTAATCTTTCTACCGCCTATTTTTTCAACATAATCTTACCATGCAGAGTAATCATTTCCCTGCTTAACATCATAAGTAACAATCCTTTTCATTAACTTTACCTCTTAATTCTTATTATTAATATAAATATAGATTGAAATTTAAAGTCCGAGTTCTTTTAAATATTCTGCCATTTTGGCTTCAACTTCAGATATCCCTTTTTTTAAGCTTTCAATATTCCCTTGGACCTCATCAATATCGATAAGTTCCTCCTCTTCAAAAGTATCAACATAACGGGGAATATTGAGATTAAAATCGTTTTCTTTGATTTCATCAAATGTAGCGACATGAGCAAAATGCTCTATGTCTTTGCGTTCTTCGTACGCCTTTATAATATCCTCAACATTCTTCATTTCAAGGATATTTTTGTTTTTATCCTTCTTATAACGGAAATTACCATTCTCGTCCTTGCCGGAAGCATCAATAAACAGCACATCATTTATATTGCGATTCTTCTTCAATACCATTATACAAGCAGGAATAGACGTACCGTAAAACAGATTGGCAGGAAGTCCTATGACAGCATCGAGCAGGTTTTTCTCAACGACAGTCTTTCGAATCATACCCTCTGACGCTCCACGGAATAAAACGCCGTGCGGTACAACAGTCGCAATTCTGCCATTATTGCGCAACGAATAAATCATGTGCAACAAAAATGCCCAATCCCCTTTACTTACAGGAGGAACGCCCCAATCAAATCTATGATATTTATCTAGATTGGCAGTCATTTTAAATTTTCTGTCATCGGCATTCTCGCCTTCCTGCTGACCGCCAGGATTAAAACCTTCCGCCCATTTATCTTGCGAAAAAGGCATATTTGCCACGATAACATCAAACTGCTTTAAATTGCCGTCAGAATCCAAATGTTGAGGGTTAGAAAGTGTATCGCCCCAAGCTATATTGCCTGTATCAACATGAATATCATGAATAAACAAATTCATTCTGGCCATTGACCAAGAAGAACCATTCATTTCCTGCCCATATATCGCTACAGAGTCCAGATTTTCAGCCTGTCGTGCCGTTCGAATTAACAGCGACGCCGAACCGCAAGTTGGGTCGTAAATCGTATCGTTAATCCTGGGTTTAACTATTCTTGCCATCAGCTCAGAAATCATGCTGGGCGTAAAGAAACTTCCTGCTTTTTTACCCGCTTCCGATGCAAACTCGCCAATCATATATTCATATGCATCGCCAATAATATCCGCAGGATCTTTATTCGGCTTAATTTCTATTTTAGACGGTTCGAGACACAGAGGCTTAAAATCTTCCAACAAGGTACGCAGTCTTGTGTTCTTTTGCTGAGGATTGCCAAGCATAGATTCACTATTAAAGTTAATGCTACGGAATACACCTTTCAATTCGGTATTATTATCCTGTATACCTTGAAGTGCCGTGTTTATCATCTCGCCAATTTTAGAGTTATAGCGATTTTCGTAAAGATAATCAAACCTTTCGTTATCGTTTAAAGTGAACGGCAAATTCTTCTTTGCCCTTTCAATCCTTACCAGGTTATCACCATATCTAACCTCAAGATTTCTGATATATTCCTTGTACGTATCGTCGAGATATTTAATGAACAACATGGAAAGGATAAAATCCTTGTAATTTGCCGCATCTATAACTCCGCGGAATGTTCCGGCAGCCTTCCAGAGTGTATTTGTTATATCATCAAATGTTGTCATCTTATCTTCCATGTCAATTACCTCTATGTTTCACTAAATGTTTAAGCTTCAATTCGATTAGCATTTTTTCTTGTTCCAACAAGCGTTGGCTTAGCTTTTTCTTCTCTTTTAAAAGCCACCACACTTCCCCTATCGCACATTGCTTTTTCATGTCAGGCAAATCACCAATATCAAGTTCATCAAAGCTACCGCGCTTAATGGCGGGG
>ENA-ORSK01001782-ORSK01001782.1-human-gut-metagenome-genome-assembly--contig:-NODE-1782-length-15814-cov-3.166952_pt1 | contig 15814 bp, 6 predicted proteins | sample MGYA00242192_ERZ509159 | MGnify/ENA primary metagenome ERZ509159 (study PRJEB26280, sample SAMEA2338663) | human gut metagenome | biome: human gut; feature: human-associated habitat; material: faeces...
ATGGCAGCCGTATTGTTGGTAGCCGGAAAAGAAGGAAAACGTTCTGCGTTGACTCACTCACGCGTGATGATTCATCAACCGATGGGAGGAGCACAAGGTCAGGCTTCGGATATTGAAATTACAGCTCGTGAAATTCAGAAACTGAAGAAAGAACTGTATACAATCATTGCCGATCACTCTCATACGGATTTTGATAAGGTTTGGGCAGATTCTGACCGTGATTATTGGATGACAGCATCCGAGGCTAAAGAGTATGGTATGATTGATGAAGTGCTATCTCGTAAACCTTCATTGTAACACTGTGATTTACTTAAAAACTAGATAGGCTTTGGAAGAAAAAAGGACTTCAAGAAACTCGAAAAAAAGATGTAGCTTTTGCGGTCGCACAGAAGACGAAGTGGGCTTCCTGATTACAGGAGTGAATGGATGTATCTGTGACAGTTGTGCAGAACAGGCACATGAAATCGTAAAAGAAGCGATGCATCATCAAGGGCAGGGACCTACAGACCTGAATTTGTCTGAGCTCCCTAAGCCGAAGGATATTAAAGAATTTCTGGACCAGTATGTGATTGGTCAGGATGATGCAAAACGCTATTTGGCTGTAGCGGTGTATAATCATTACAAACGTTTGCTTCAGCCTAAGGATAAGAATGATGTGGAGATTGAAAAGTCAAACATCATTATGGTAGGAAGCACCGGAACCGGAAAGACTTTACTGGCTCGTACCATCGCTAAGTTGCTCCATGTGCCTTTTACCATTGTAGATGCGACTGTACTGACCGAAGCAGGGTATGTGGGAGAAGATATTGAAAGTATTCTGACCCGCTTGCTTCAGGTGGCTGACTATAATGTGGAGGAAGCAGAACGGGGTATCGTTTTCATTGATGAAATTGATAAAATAGCCCGGAAAGGAGATAACCCTTCCATTACGCGTGATGTAAGTGGAGAAGGTGTACAGCAAGGCTTGTTGAAGCTGCTGGAAGGTTCTGTGGTGAATGTTCCTCCTCAGGGAGGGCGTAAGCATCCGGATCAGAAGATGATTCCAGTCAATACTAAGAATATCCTGTTTATTTGCGGTGGTGCTTTTGACGGTATTGAACGAAAAATCGCTCAACGGCTGAATACCAATGTGGTGGGATATAGTGCGGCGAAGGAAGCGGTGAAAATAGACCGGGGAAATTTGATGCAGTACATTGCTCCTCAGGACTTGAAATCATTCGGATTGATACCGGAAATTATTGGTCGTTTGCCGGTACTTACCTACTTGAACCCATTGGACCGTACGGCATTGCGCAATATTCTTACAGAACCCAAAAATTCAATTATCAAGCAGTATGTAAAATTGTTTGAGATGGATGGGGTGAAGCTGGAATTTGAATCGGAGGTGTTTGAATATATTGTCGACAAGGCGATAGAGTACAAATTAGGTGCTCGTGGTTTGCGTTCTATTGTGGAAACCATAATGAATGATGTCATGTTTGAAATTCCGTCACAACAGACCGAACGTTTTGTGGTGACGTTGGATTACGCCAAACAGCAAATGGGGAAGGCAAATGTTTCCCGTCTGCAAATGGCATAATGTAAAGGTTTTTTAGTGAGAAAATAAAAGCTTCCGATGAAATATTCCCTGAAATATTTGTGTAATATGAAAAGTTGTTTATAACTTTGTTACATGCGGAAACAAAATTTCTACAATCAATGAAAATCTAAATCCAAGAACAATGGCGGAAAATATCAATTTAGTAGCAGCTCTTAAAAAGTATTTTGGATTCGATACTTTTAAAGGAAACCAGGAGGCGATTATCCGAAACTTATTATCAGGAAAGGATACGTTTGTGTTAATGCCTACAGGAGGTGGAAAGTCATTATGCTATCAGCTTCCTTCTCTGTTGATGGATGGAACTGCTATTGTGATTTCACCGCTTATTGCCCTGATGAAGAATCAGGTGGATGCTATGCGTAATTTTAGTGAGGAAGATGGTATTGCTCATTTTATTAATTCCTCATTGACGAAATCGGCTACTGATCAGGTGAAAGCCGACATCATGGCTGGAAAGACAAAGTTACTTTATGTAGCTCCTGAAGCTTTGACGAAAGAGGAGAATGTAGATTTTCTGAGACACGTGAAGATTTCATTTTATGCGGTGGATGAGGCGCATTGTATTTCGGAATGGGGGCATGACTTCCGACCGGAGTACCGCCGGATTCGTCCGATAATCAATGAAATTGGAAAAGCTCCGGTAATTGCTTTGACGGCAACGGCTAATCCAAAGGTAAAGATGGACATCCAGAAAAATTTGGGAATGATGGATGCAACGGAATTCCGTTCGTCATTTAATCGTCCGAATCTTTATTATGAAGTACGTGCCAAGACTGCTAATGTGGATAAGGATATTATCAAGTTTATCAAGCAGAACGAAGGCAAGTCAGGTATTATCTATTGCTTGAGCCGTAAGAAGGTGGAAGAGCTGACTGAAATATTGTTGGCAAATGGTATCAAGGCCCGTGCTTATCATGCAGGAATGGATTCTGCTACCCGTAATGGAAATCAGGATGCTTTCCTGAAGGAAGACATTGATGTGATTGTGGCTACGATTGCGTTTGGAATGGGTATTGATAAACCGGATGTACGCTTTGTGATTCATTATGATGTACCTAAGAGTTTGGAAGGGTATTATCAGGAAACCGGACGTGCAGGACGTGACGGTGGAGAAGGACAGTGCATTACATTCTATTCCAATAAGGACCTGCAGAAACTGGAGAAATTTATGCAGGGAAAGCCTATTTCAGAGCAAGAAATCGGACGTCAGCTATTGCAGGAAACAGCTGCTTACGCAGAATCTTCAGTGTGTAGAAGAAAAATTTTGTTGCATTATTTTGGAGAGGAATATACGGAAGATAATTGTGGTAATTGTGATAACTGTTTAAATCCAAAGAAACAAGTGGAGGCTCAGGATTCGTTGTGTGCAGTGATTGAAGCAATCATTGCCGTAAAAGAAAACTTTAAGCAAGATTATATTATCGATATATTGTTGGGTAAAGAAACATCTGAAGTGCTTGCGCATAAACATGAAGACTTAGAGGTGTTTGGCTCAGGTATGGGAGAAGAAGAAAGATTGTGGAATGCAGTCATTCGTCAGGCTCTTATCGCTGGTTACCTGGCAAAGGATGTGGAAAACTATGGCTTATTGAAAGTTACGCCAGAAGGACATAAGTTCTTGAAAAAACCGAAGTCGTTCAAGATAGTTGAGGATGCAGACTTTGAAGAAGAAGAGGTAGATGAAACTCCGATGAGAAGTGGAGCTTCGTGTGCAGTAGACCCCGTGCTGTATTCCATGTTGAAAGACTTGCGGAAGAAAATGGCAAAGAGACTGGATGTACCACCTTATGTGATTTTCCAGGATCCTTCTCTTGAGGCAATGGCTACCATTTATCCGGTTACTTTGGAAGAATTGCAGAATATTCCGGGAGTAGGAGCCGGAAAGGCTAAACGCTATGGTCAGGAATTCTGCGAATTGATTAAGAAGCACTGCGAAGAAAATGAAATAGACCGTCCGGAAGATTTGAGAGTGCGTACTGTAGCTAACAAATCTAAGCTGAAGGTCTCTATTATTCAGAGTATCGATAGAAAGGTAGCTTTGGATGATATTGCAGTGGCAAAAGGTATTGAATTTGGTGAGTTGCTGGATGAAATCGAAGCCATTGTATATTCAGGAACCAAACTGAATATTGACTATTTCTTGGAAGAAATCATGGATGAAGACCACATGCAGGATATTTATGATTATTTCAAGGAATCAGTAACTGATAAAATTGATGATGCAATGGACGAACTGGGTGACGACTATACAGAAGACGAAATTCGTCTGGTACGTATCAAGTTCATTTCTGAAATGGCCAATTGATTTTGATGAAAAATGAGATATAATGGTGGCAAAAGTAGAATTTTACTTTTGTCACCATTATTGTGTGATTTATTAGCTCTGTTATCCTTTCGGTTAATATTATTAATAAATACTAATTTAGAATTCTATCGCCTTTTTAATGGTGGGTTATTCGTTATAATGATATTATGAAAAAATACTTCTCTTCTTGTCTGCTGCTCATAATTTGTATGATTTTAAAGTCCCAACCTTTGGTCTTGCGGAATTTAGGGATGGAGTCAGGGTTATCTAATCTGTTGGTTACTGACATTGAGAAAGATCAGAAAGGTTTTATTTGGGTGGCTACAGAAGCTGGTTTGAATTGTTTTGATGGGAGGAGGTTCCGAACTTTCTTAAAAAGTAATTCAAATTTGTCGGGTAATGCTTTAAATGCCTTATTGTTTGACAAGAAGGAGAATCGTTTATGGGTTGGCTCTAAAACTGGATTGAGTATAATGGATCGGACTACGATGAAATTCGAACGAATTCCAGCTTTGGATAGCCTGAATATTTCGAATATAGTATCATTATCTTATTCAGCAGCTCCTGATAGTAATATTTGGGTTGCAGATCATTATTATGATATAGCTTTATGTCACCGCCAATCAGGAAAGGTTGTAACGCATTTGTCGGCAGCGAAATTAAAATTTCCTTCATCTTTTCGATGTGTGCTTGATAATGGCAAAGGACAGCTATATATAGGCCATGAGGGGGATGGGTTTACTATATTTGATTTGAAACAACAGAAATTCCGTAACTATAGGTATGATTTTCAGAATCCTCATAGTTTACCAGGTAATGATGTATTCTGTTTTTGTATTGACCATATTGGAAATTTGTGGTTGGGAACAAATAATGGATTAGCACTTTATAGACCGGAAACAGATGATTTCATAACATTTCGTCATAATCAGAAAAATCCTTTTTCCTTGGTCTCAGATATTATATACGATATTCGTGAAATGCACGATGGAACTTTATGGATAGCTAGTGATATTGGTGGAGTTAATATTCTGGATTTAAGTCAAATCTCTTTTCAAAGTCCAGATGATGTCAAGTTTCGTAGTATTGATGTTACTTATGATAAATATGGGCTCTCTTCTGGTAATATTCGTAGTTTACTTGAGGATGATTATGGTAATGTTTGGATTGGAAATCGAAGTAGTGGAGTAGATTTTGTTGGTCATAGTTTACCTCCTTTTCATGTGTTACCTTATCGTAAGCGTGGACAGGATGTAAAATTAGAGAATGTAGTTGGGATTTGTTCTTATGGAAATGATGGGGTGTGGCTAGGAGGAATGAATGAAGTCGCTTTGTTTTGTAAAGGCAAAGAGATTCGTCGAATAGATTTAACTCCTTATTTGACACGTGCATATGCTCAGGTTGCTGCATTGTTGTGTGATGGAGATATGTTGTATGTAGGGATGTATGATGATGGAGTATTAAGAATTCATCTTCCAAGTGGAAAAGTAGAAAGACTTTATTTTGAGCATTCAGAAAAATCTTTAAGTGTATATGCTTTTTATAAGGAGAAGGAAGGTAAGATTTGGGTTGGTACTGTACGTGGATTATATTACTTAGATAAAGGAAAAAATATTTGCCCTGAGGAAACGGTAAATAAAAAAATTCAGAGTGTATCCGTATTTGGTATTTTTCGAGACAGACAAGATAAGTTATGGATTGGAACTTACGGAGATGGAATTTATGTATTTGATAAATCGAATACTTTCCTACATCATTGGGGGGAAGCCAATGGGCTTGTCTCTAATACGGTTCATCAATTTTCAGGTAAAAATGGAGGAGGAATATGGGGAGCCTTAAGAGGAGGTATTGTTTGTTTTCCTGATACAGGTACTCCGGAAAACTTTAAATGCTATGATACCCGAGATGGACTTCAAGATGAATATATTCATGCATTGATGGAAGATGGCAATGGGAATGTATGGTTTAGTTCAGATAAAGGAATTTCCTGTTATAATGAGAGGGGTAAAAAGCTATACGATTATGGTTATAGTTATGGAGTTCCTATGGGAAGTTTTTCGGATGCAACTGTATGTATGACACAAGATTCTACATTTTATTTTGCTTCACAGAATGGAGTGTGTTATTTTCATCCTTTAGATTTACAAAAGAAGGAAGTGTGTGCACCGGTTCAAATTATTGATTTCCAGATTATCACAGAAGATTCTGGTAATACTGATGCACAGGATATTATATTAGATAATACTCCTATACAGCTATCGTATAAGCAGAATACATTTTGTATCCTTTTTTCTGTATCTGATTATGCTCAAAGTACACAGGTGGAATATGCTTATAAAATGGAGGGGCTTGGACATGAGTGGATACGTTTTCGTGAGTACGATCCTGTAGTATTTCGAAATATAGCACCTGGAAAATATGAGTTTCGTGTAAAGGTACGTTTACTGAATCAAGATTGGAGAGATGAAGAGGCCACTTTAGTTATAGAGATACTTCCTCCTTTTTGGAGTACCTGGTATGCAAAACTTTTTTATTTACTGATATTTGTATTGGGACTGGTTTCAGTGTTTAGATTATATCGTCGTAGATTGATATTGGCAAACTCTTTGGAAATGGAACGACGTGAAATGATAAATCAGCAGAAACTTAATAATGAGAGACTTCGTTTCTATACGAATATTACGCATGAGTTACGTACACCATTGACTTTAATAATCGGTCCTTTAGGAGATTTGATGGATGATACCAAGCTTCCTTTGTCATATACGCGAAAAATAGGTCTTATTCATCGTAGTGCCTTGCATCTTTTGGAGCTTGTTAATCAGATATTGGATTTTAGAAAAGTAGAATCTCAGAATCGTAAATTAGTCGTTGTTAAAGGAGATTTGAAGAGGTTGTTGCTTGAGATAGGCTTACGTTATAAAGAGTTGAATCGTAACGAGAAAGTGCAATTTAAGATAAATATTGAAGAAACAGCACAAACTATCTTGTATTTTGATTCAGATATTATTACTACTATTTTGAATAATTTATTAAGTAACGCGATTAAATATACACCAGAAGGAAAAATTAACTTGACCTTACGTACTATAGGTGAATATACGGAGATTGAAGTCTGTGATACTGGATATGGTATTAGTTCCGATGCGTTACCTCATATTTTTGAATGTTATTATCAGGCTGAAGGTAAACATCAGGCTTCAGGAACAGGTATAGGACTAGCTTTGGTTAAATCGTTGGCTGATTTACATGAAGGTGTTTTAAAAGTATCGAGTGAAGTCGATAAAGGCACGTCTATTGTGTTGGCTATTCAGACGAATAATACTTATCCTAACGCTTTGCATAAGGATGTTTCAGAAGTGGAAGATATACAGGATAAATATATGACAGATGAGACGGAAGAAAAGAAAGCAGATTGTCCTCTGATATTGGTTGTAGAAGATAATGATGATATACGTGAATATATTTCTGCATCTTTAGAACATTATAGGGTAATTATGGCAAAAAATGGTAAAGAAGGCTGGGAAAAGACGCAGAAAGAGATTCCAGATGTGGTGGTTAGTGATGTAATGATGCCTGTAATGGATGGTTTTGAATTATGCAGGCTGATAAAAAAAGATATGCGTACCAGTCACATTCCAGTTATATTATTGACAGCAAAGGATTCTATTCAGGATAAAGAAGAAGGATATGGTTGTGGAGCTGATTCGTATTTGACAAAACCTTTTAGCGCTAAATTGCTGGAAATTCGTATCTGTAATCTGTTGGAGGCACGAAGAAATTTGGCTGGCTTGATTAATAATCAAGGTAAGGAGGGGGTATTAGTGAATGAAACAGAACCGTTACAACTTAATAAATTAGATAAAAAGTTTCTTGATGAATTAATAAAAATTATAGAGCTGAATGTGAATACTGAGAAACTTGATATGCCTTTTATTGCAGCTCAGATGCACATGAGCCATTCTACACTTTATCGTAAAATTAAAGGTTTATTAGGAATCTCGGGAACAGAGTTTATTCGTAGGATAAGATTACGTTATAGTTTGAAGTTGATGTTAGAGGAAGGATATAATATTTCCGAGGCTGCTTATGCAACTGGTTTTAGTGATGTAGGATATTTCCGCAATTGTTTTAAAGGTGAATATGGGATGACTCCTTCTGAGTATATGAAGCAACAGAAATCATCAACTTCTGTTAAGTATAATATGGGCGAAAATGATGAATAAATTCGTCAAAAATTCTTTTTGACGAAAATTACATGCTTTTTAGGTCGATTTCACGGTGGTGAGACTTTACAATTATTCTTACTTTTGACGAAAACAAACAGTTGTTAACTAAAAGAAATAACATGAAAACAGATTTATTAAAGAACAATTGTAAGGTACTGTTCTCTATGTTGATTTGTTCTGGTTTCATTATGTCACCTGTGGATATGATGGCAAAGGATAATTTTTCGACAATGAGAATTCAACAGGAAAATGTAACTGTTGCGGGTACTGTGAAAGACGTGAATGGAGAACCTATAATTGGTGCTAATGTGCTGGTCTCAGGTTCTACTGTGGGAACAATTACGGATATTGATGGGAAATTTTCACTGACTGCACCTCGAGATGCCGTATTGGATATTTCATATTTAGGGTACAAATCGCAACGAGTGAAGGTCGTGACCGGAACTCCACTTACTGTTGTGTTAAAAGAGGATTCTGAACAACTTGATGAAGTCGTTGTTGTAGGTTTTGGTACACAAAAGAAGGTTAACCTGACAGGTTCGGTCGGATTGGCTGAGGCTGAAGAACTGGAATCACGTCCGGTTACTAGTGCCACTCAGGCTTTGCAAGGTTTGGTTCCCGGTTTGCAGATTTCTACCAATACGGGTGAAATGGATAAAAATATGAATATCAATATTCGTGGTACAGGTACTATTGGTGAAGGCTCAAGTGGCTCTCCTTTGGTCTTGATTGATGGTATGGAAGGAGATTTGAATTCCGTGAATCCTCAGGATATTGAGAGTGTATCTGTATTAAAGGATGCTGCTGCTGCTTCTATCTATGGTTCACGTGCTCCTTTTGGTGTTATTCTTGTTACTACAAAAAAAGGAAAATCAGGAAAGGCTTCTATAAATTATAATAATAGTTTCCGTATTTCCAGTCCGATTAACATGCCGGAAATGATGGATTCTTATACGTTTGCCAACTATTTTAATAGTGCTTCTCACAATAATGGAGGTGGTGATGTATTTTCGCCAGAAGTCATGCAAAAAATGCTGGACTATCAAGCTGGTGTTGATACGGATGGCGTTCCAGCATCATCGAATGGGCAATGGGGAAAACCGGATTTTGACCCATTTACCAATGCTTATGCTAATACAGATTGGTATAAGGAACTTTATAAGAGCCAGGTATTTTCACAAGAACATAACGTAAGTATTAATGGTGGTTCAGATAAGGTTACTTATTATGCTTCTTTTAATTATTTAGGACAAAATGGTTTGTTACGTCATGGAAGCGATGGATTGAAACGTTATAATGCCACGGCAAAAGTGAATGCAACTTTGACTGATTGGTTGAAGTTTAATTATACTATGCGTTTTACGCGTACAGATAATTATCGTCCGACAAACTTTAATGGTGGATTCTATGAAATGTTAGGTCGTCAGACTTGGCCGAACTTAGTGGTTTATGATCCCAATGGTTATTATTTTAATAATAATGCAGAGAATCTTGCTATGAATTTGGAATTGGGGGGTGATCGTAACGTGGAAACAGACCGAATGTATCATCAGGCTGCATTGTTGATTGAACCTATCAAAAACTGGATTACTCATATCGAGTTTAATTATAGTACGATGAATGAAGATGTAGATGAGACTTCTTTGCCTTGCTATAATCATGATGTGGAGGGGAATATTATTGATACAAGTGGTGATACAAGCTTATTTGGTAGTCATAAGAAAGAGAATTATTTGAACTTGAACATCTTCAGTGAATATAGTCATTCATTTGATGATCGTCATAACTTAAAGGTGATGATGGGATTTCAGGCTGAAGAAATGAAACAAGCATTTCAAAGTGTAAAGAAATATGGATTGGTTGTAAATGGACTTCCTGAGTTTGATTTGACGACTGGTTCGGACGGTTACGGAAATCCCAAAAATACAGAAGTTGCAGGTTATCATAACGAATGGGCTACAGCTGGCTTTTTTGGACGTGTGAACTATGATTATGAAGGACGTTATTTGGCTGAAATGAATATGCGTTATGATGGAACTTCTCGATTCCGTCGTGGAGACCGTTGGCAACTTTATCCTTCTTTCTCTTTAGGATGGAATATGGCACGTGAAAAGTTCTGGGAGCCGTTTACGGATATTTCCAATACATTGAAGCTTCGTGCGTCTTATGGCGAATTGGGTAATCAGAATACGAATGTGTGGTATCCGACTTATCGCACAATGACTTTGGGCAGTTTTGATGGAAATTGGTTGCAGAATGGTTCTAAACCGAATACATCTAAGGTTGGAGATTTGGTAAGTAGTACATTGACTTGGGAAACAATTCGTACTTGGAACTTGGGACTTGATTTCGGATTTTTTAATAATCGATTGACAGGTTCGTTTGATTATTATACTCGTTACACAGATGGAATGGTAGGTCCTGCTCCAGAACTTCCGTTAACTTTGGGTATTGCTACTCCAAAGACTAATAACTGTGATTTGAAAACTCGTGGTTGGGAACTTCAGATTGGTTGGAATGATCGCTTGAAAAATGGATTGGGATATAGCGTACGTTTCATGTTATCTGATGCAAAGACAATTATCGATAGTTATCCTGGAAATAATACACATTCTATTGATTCTTATTTGGAAGGCCATGAAATTGGAGAAATCTGGGGATTTGAAACCATTGGTATTGCTAAGACAGATAAAGAAATGCAAGATCATCTGGATGCTGTAGGTGGACAAGATGCTTTGGGATCAAGATGGGCTGCAGGAGATATTATGTATGCCGATTTGGATGGTAAACCGGGTATTACAGAAGGTGCACGTACATTAGAAGATCATGGAGACTTGAAGGTTATTGGCAATAATACACCGCGTTACCAATTTGGTATTGATATTTCAGCTGATTGGAAAGGTTTTGATTTCCGTTGCTTCTTCCAAGGCGTGATGAAACGTGATATTTGGAATTCTACGAATATGTTCTGGGGAGTTCTTGATAATCAATGGTGGTCTTCTGGATTTGCTGAACATGGAGACTATTTCCGTGCTGAGGAAATCGGATTGGAAGGTCATAAAATTGCAGCAAATTTAGATGCTTATTATCCACGTCCTACTTTTGGAGATGACTCTAAAAATCAAAAAGCTCAAACCCGTTATTTGCAGGATGCTTCTTATATCCGTTTGAAGAATCTTCAGTTGGGTTATACTTTACCGTCAGCTTGGATGCAGAAGATAGGATTGACAAAATGTCGTGTATTTGTTTCCGGTGAAAATTTGTGGACTGGTACAGGACTTTCTAATTTGTTTGATCCAGAAACTGTAGATGGCGGTAATACAGATTCAAACGCTAATGGAGCAATTAAGAATGCTGGTAATGCTTATCCGTTGTCAAGAACTTGGTCATTCGGTGTAAGTTTAACTCTTTAAATAAAATAATACGATGAAAACAAATAGATTATATATTCCTATATTGGCATTGGCTTTAGCTGCAGGATTTACTTCTTGCGATGATTTCTTGGATAGGGAACCCATGTCAACAGTAGATCCAGAAGTGTATTTTACACAGGTATCTCAGTTGGAAAGTTATGCTAATCAATTGTATGAGAACATTCTTCCATCTCATGGCAATTGGAGTTATGGTATTTTTGGGGAAGATTCAGGTACAGATAATCAAACAGGTGCTACAGCAAATAATCGTTTTGCGGAAGGTTTGTGGAAAGTGCCTAACAAGGATGATGACAACTGGAGGTTTGAATGGATTTATCGTTGTAATTTCTTCTTGCAGAATGTGCTCGAAAAGTATGGTACAAAGGAAGATGGAAGTGAAAATACTATCATGGGAGATTTGGCATCAATAAAGCATTATATTGGTGAGATTTATTTCCTTCGCGCATACGAATATTTCAAACGCTATCAAAAGTATGGTGATTTCCCAATTATAACTGAGCCTTTGGCTGATGACATGGAGATTCTTCGTGAATCAAATAAACGTATGCCTCGTACAGAAGTAGCTCGTTTCATATTGGATGATTTGAAAAAAGCGTATGATTTTTTGAGCGCGAAAGAAATGGCGACAACTCGTATTAATAAAGATGCTGCATTATTACTGCGTTCACGCGTGGCTCTGTTTGAGGGTACTTGGCTGAAATCTTTTGAAGGTACAGCTTTTGTGCCAAATGGTGAAGGATGGCCGGGTGCATCCAAAGATTATAATAAAGACTATCAGTTTAAATCCGGATCCATAGATAAGGAAATTAACTATTTCCTAGAGCAGGCTATTGCAGATGCTGAAACAATTTCCGAAGCTTATAAAAATGATTTGGCTGAGAATAAAGGGCTTCAGCAATCTGTAAACGATCCGGCTAATCCTTATTATGATATGTTTGCACAGGAAGACCTTTCTGGAGTTCGTGAAGTTTTATTATGGCGTCAATATGGACGTGGTTTGGTAACTCATAATGTGAATGTGGCTGCGAACCGTGGAAATTATATGAATGGTGTAACTCGTGCTTTTGTTAATAACTTCTTAATAGATGATGGAACTCCTGTTTATACACATGGAAGTTATGCAGATGGAGATGGATATTATAAGGGAGATAAGACGATTGCAGATGTTCGTCTAAACCGTGACGGACGGTTGAAGCTGTTCTTGAAAGAACCGGGACAGGTAAGTATTTTATATGAGAATATTGAAGGAAATGAAGCTTCAATGACAGAGCCTATACCGAATATAACAGAAACAAATGCAGAACGTGGATATAATACAGGCTATGCCTTACGCAAAGGTGGTTCGTTTGACCAGAAACATTATGCTAATGGAGGTGGATATACAGCTGCTGTTTGTTTTCGGGCTACTGAAGCTTTGTTGAATTATATGGAAGCTTATTATGTGAGATACGGAAACAGAGGTGGACATGTGGATGAGTATTGGCAGATTCTTCGTAATCGAGCCGGTATTAGGGGAACAATTGATCAGACGATTTCTGCTACGGATATGTCACAAGAAGCTCTAAATGATTGGGGAGCATATTTTGCTGGGAATGTTATTCAGGATAAAACCCTTTACAATATCCGTCGTGAACGTCGTTGCGAACTGATGGCTGAAGGGTTACGTTATATGGATCTTTGCCGTTGGCGTGCGATGGATCAGATGATGACGACTCCTTATTTCGTAGAAGGTATTCATATTTGGGGAACTCCGATGGAACATTGGTATGATGATCCGGAGAATGGAGGCTCAAAGTTGATAGCTGATGGCTCTGATAATGCGACAATGTCTTCTCGTGATAAGAGTGAATATGTTCGTCCATATCAGAAGAATACCAAGCAGGTAGGTTACGATGGTTTCCACTGGCACATGGCTCATTACTTAACTCCGTTGCCAATTAATCAGTTCCTTGTAACAGCATCTGATGGGCAGACAATTGGTGATTCTCCATTGTATCAGAATCCTTATTGGCCAACTACGGCAGATATGCCAGCTGAAAAATAGTACTCCTGTATGTTATTACAGGTGGAAACCTGTCTCAAATTTATTTTGAGGCAGGTTTTTTGTTTGGTTCTGTACAGTTGCTTATGAAAGAAAAGCACGATAAGTTTCATCTTTCAGTACTTCCCAGGCAGTACTCCAGTACTTCCTAGGGAGGACTCCAGTCCTTTCAGGAAAGTACACCAGTACTTTGAAGGCAGTACTGGATTTAAATGAAAGAGCCGTAAAAGAAAAGTAAAAAGATATTAATACGTCTTTTTGTTTTTGGATAAAGTTCGTATATTTGCACGCAATAAAATCTAAAGCATAAAGCCCTATGTCATTTATTGCAGATAAAGTTGTTATGGACGGATTAACTTACGATGATGTATTGTTGATTCCGGCCTATTCTGAGGTTTTACCTAAAACAGTCGAACTCTCGACTAAGTTTTCACGTAACATTGAGTTGAAAATTCCGTTTGTAACTGCAGCTATGGATACAGTTACCGAAGCACAGATGGCCATTGCCATTGCTCGTGAAGGAGGTATCGGAGTAATTCACAAGAACATGTCAATTGAGGAACAAGCTCGTCAGGTGGCAATTGTGAAACGTGCGGAAAACGGAATGATTTATGATCCGGTGACCATTAAGAGAGGTTCTGTAGTGAAAGATGCACTCGATTTGATGGCTGAATACAAAATCGGAGGTATTCCTGTAGTAGATGATGAGAATTACTTGGTTGGTATTGTTACAAACCGTGACCTGCGCTTTGAAAAGGATTTGAATAAGCGTATCGATGAGGTGATGACAAAGGAAAATATTGTAACAACAGAGCCGGGTACAGACATGGAAACTGCTTCCAAGATTCTGCAGGAAAATAAAATTGAAAAACTTCCGGTAGTAGACAAGGATGGAAAGCTGATCGGTCTGATTACTTATAAAGACATCACAAAAGCAAAAGATAAACCAATGGCTTGCAAAGATTCTAAAGGTCGTTTGCGTGTAGCTGCCGGTGTGGGAGTAACTGCTGATACATTCGACCGTATGGAAGCTTTGGTGAACGCTGGTGCAGATGCCATTGTAATTGATACAGCTCACGGACATTCTATGTACGTGATTGAAAAGCTGAAAGAAGCTAAGAAACGTTTCCCTGGAATTGATATTGTTGTAGGAAATGTAGCTACAGGTGAAGCTGCGAAGATGTTGGCTGAAGCTGGTGCCGATGCAGTAAAAGTAGGTATCGGCCCGGGTTCTATTTGTACAACTCGTGTGGTTGCCGGTGTAGGTGTTCCTCAGTTGACAGCCGTATATGATGTAGCAAAGGCCTTGGAAGGAACTGGTATTCCTTTGATTGCAGATGGTGGCTTGCGTTATTCAGGTGATGTGGTGAAAGCTTTGGCAGCCGGTGGTTACAGCGTAATGATTGGTTCGTTGGTTGCCGGTACAGAGGAATCTCCGGGCGATACCATCATCTTTAATGGTCGTAAGTTTAAGTCATATCGTGGAATGGGTTCATTGGAAGCTATGGAAAATGGTTCAAAAGACCGTTATTTCCAGAGTGGAACTACCGATGTGAAAAAACTTGTTCCGGAAGGAATTGCTGCTCGTGTGCCTTATAAAGGTTCTTTGTATGAAGTAATTTATCAGCTGGTAGGTGGTTTGCGTGCCGGTATGGGTTATTGCGGAGCTCATAATATTGAAGAATTGCATAATGCGAAGTTTACTCGTATCACTAATGCCGGAGTCCTGGAAAGTCACCCGCACGATGTATCTATTACAAGCGAGGCACCTAACTATAGTCGTCCTCAGTAAGATAATCTTTGACTTATAATACGGATATAATCATTCTGACGTCAGACAGACTTGCTTTCAGTGAGTCTGTTCTGGCGAACAGGATGATTTTTTGTTTAATGAAATGATGAATAGAATCTGTTATGTATAGAATAGCGTGGTTATTCCTATGTTTGTTGATGGAGCTGGGATTCTCTGTTTCTTATGCAGAAGATCGCAGGATACTTTTCCGGATTGATGGAGAGGAAACTTCGGTAGAGGAGTTTGAGCATTATTATACCCAGGTGTATGCAGTTAGTCGTGTATCTGTAGAACAATTCTTGCCTCATTTCTTGTATTATAAGTTGAAGGTGGCAGATGCTAAAAGACAAAGCTGGGATACTATCACTGATTTCCGGTTGCAATGCAGTGCCTTGCAAAATGAAATTCTGAAA
>ENA-ORSK01001796-ORSK01001796.1-human-gut-metagenome-genome-assembly--contig:-NODE-1796-length-15650-cov-3.112344_pt1 | contig 15650 bp, 15 predicted proteins | sample MGYA00242192_ERZ509159 | MGnify/ENA primary metagenome ERZ509159 (study PRJEB26280, sample SAMEA2338663) | human gut metagenome | biome: human gut; feature: human-associated habitat; material: faeces...
GCCGACCGGCGGCTGCGGCTTCTTCGAGGCGATCGACGACCAGCAGGTCGCCGACATGCTGTTCGAAGCCTCGCGCATGTGGCTGGCCAGCCGCGGCATGGAGGCCATGGACGGCCCGATCAACTTCGGACAGCGGCGCGACTGGTGGGGGCTGCTGGTCGAGGGCTACGAATTCCAGCCCCTCTACAAGAATCCCTACAATCCGCCCTATTACAAGGAGTTGTTCGAAAACTACGGTTTTAAGAATTACTTCAATCAGCACAGTTTTATCTGGCGGGTGAACGATTCGGAGGCCAACAAGCAGATTTTCGCCCGCGCCGAGCGTCTCTACACCGTGCCGGGTTACCGGGTCGAGAACATCGACATGAACAATCTGGAGGAGGCCGCCGAGAGTTTCCGCGTCATTTACAACAAGGCGTGGGCCTTGTTCTCGGGCGTCAAGCCGATGACGCAGGAGGAGGCGCTGGAGATGGTCCGGGAGATGAAACCGATCATCGACCCCAACATCATTTTCTTCGCCTATTTCAACGAAGAGCCGATCGGATTTTTCATCACCGTTCCCGACCTGAACCGCCTGATCGGCAAATTCAACGGCAAATTCGGCTTGCGGCAGAAGCTGCGGCTGATGTGGGACCTGAAGGTGCGCAAGTCGTGCGACCGCATTTTCGGCATCATCTTCGGCATCACGCCGGAGTTCCACGGCAAGGGCGTCGAGTCGGCCATCATGGTCAAGTACTGGCAGTTCCTCGAGCGGACGAAGAATCCCTACAAGTCGATGGAGCTGGCGTGGATCGGCGATTTCAACCCCGTGATGAACCGCATGATCGAGACCTACGTCTGTGCTACGCGCCACAAGGTGCACACCACCTACCGCTACCTGTTCGACCGCACGAAGGAGTTCCACCGCTGTCCGCGCCTGGGCGTGAAGCGCCGTTCGGAATGATTTGTTGTGCTGCAAGTCTCTCTTTCCAACGGGAGATTTCGGAGGAATTTTGAATACATGAAGCCTGCATCAAACACTCGTTACATATGAAAACCACCGTATTCACCAAGTACCACATCGCCGCGGGCGCCAAGATGGCCGAATTCGCGGGATACAACATGCCCATCGAATTCACGGGCATCAACGACGAGCACATGGCCGTGCGCAACGGCGCCGGGGTCTTCGACGTGAGCCACATGGGCGAAATCTGGGTCAAGGGTCCCCGGGCGCTCGATTTGCTGCAACGCATCACGACCAACGACGTTTCGAAGCTCTTCGACGGCAAGGTGCAGTACACCTGCATGCCCAACGGCCGCGGGGGCATCGTCGACGACATCCTGGTTTACCGCGTCGACGCCGAAACCTACATGCTCTGCGTCAACGCCGCCAATATCGACAAGGACTGGAAGCATATCTGCGCCGAGGGAAAGGCCTTCGGCATGGAGGCGGGCCACGGCAGGGAGCTTTACAATGCCTCGGACGAGATCTGCCAGCTGGCCGTGCAGGGACCGCTGGCTATGAAGATCGTGCAGAAGATGTGTGCCGAGCCGGTGGAAGGGATGGAGTATTATACCTTTAAGAAGATGCCCGTCGCCGGGTGCGACGCCATCCTTTCGATCACGGGTTACACCGGGTCGGGCGGCTGCGAGATCTACGTCGCCAACGAAGACGGCGACAAACTCTGGAAAGCCCTCTGGGAGGCCGGCGCGGAGTTCGGGCTGAAAAACATCGGTCTCGGCGCGCGCGACACCCTGCGTCTGGAAAAGGGCTTCTGCCTCTACGGCAACGACATCGACGACACTACGTCGCCGCTCGAAGCCGGGTTGGGGTGGATCACGAAATTCGCCGAGGGCAAGGATTTCATCGACCGCGCCGCGATGGAGCGGCTCAAGGCCGAGGGCGTGGGGCGCAAACTGGTGGGGCTGAAAATGGTCGAGCGGGGCATTCCGCGCCACGGCTACGCGATCGCCGCGCCGGACGGGACCGAAATCGGACATGTCACTTCCGGAACCATGTCGCCCTGCCTGAAAGTCGGCGTGGCGTTGGGTTACGTCGAGGCGGCCTATGCCAAGCCGGGCACGGAAATCGCTGTGGTCATCCGCGAGAAACCCGTGAAGGCCGAAGTGGTGAAGATTCCGTTCGTATAAACATAAACCGCAACCGATTTATTCTATGAAAGCGAAATATCTCGGGCTGGACCTTTCCAGTCCCATCGTGGTCAGCAGTTCGCCCTATACGGCCACGGTGTCCAACATCGAACAGTGCGTGCGCAACGGCGCGGGCGCCGTGGTGCTGAAATCAATTTTCGAGGAGCAGATTTACCGTCAGGCCGCCTCGCTCGACCGTATGGAAGGTTACGGCGACGCCGGGGAATACCTCGAACGCTATCTGGGTGAAGCCTATAAGGCGGAGTTGCTGGAGTTGGTTTCCGATGCCGCCAAGACGGGCATTCCCGTCATCGGCAGCATCAACTGCGCCGGCGCGGGCGACGCGTGGATCGAATATGCCGCGGCCATGCAGCAGGCCGGCGCTTCGGCATTGGAGCTGAATATCTTCCTGCTTCCGACAGATCGTCGGGCCTCGGCGCAGGAGATAGAGAGCCACTATGCCGGCATCGTGCGCAAGGTTGTCGCCGAGGTGACGATTCCCGTGTCGGTGAAGCTGCCGATGCGCCTTACGAACGTACTGTCGGTCGGCGACGCGCTGCTGGGCCGCGGGGCCGGCGGACTGGTGCTCTACAACCGCTTTTTCGAGCCGGACATCGACATCGAGAAGATGTGCCTGGTGAACGGCGATCCGTTCAGCGAGCCGGGCGAACTGCGCAACGTCCTGCGCAGCACGGCGTTGTGCGCCCATGCGCTCCCGCAGCTGGACATCGCCGTTTCGACCGGCGTCCACGACGGGGCCGCCGCGGTCAAGTCGCTGCTTTGCGGAGCGGCGGCGGTGCAGGTCTGCACGGCGATCCACAAATACGGCTACGAGGTGATCGGGGAGATGAACCGGTTCATCGACGCGTGGGCCGCCCGCCAGGGTTTCGAGTCGCTCGACGAATTCCGCGGACGCATGGATTACGGCTCCTCGGAGGGCGATTTCTACCAGCGCGTGCAGTACATGAAATATTTCCCGCACGATACCGAGTAGACTCCGCGTCGTTTCGAACGCAAATCCCGGATGCCGGCAAAAGGCGTCCGGGATTTTTTTGCGGGCCGGTCCGGAGGCGGGCTGGTTCGGGAACGGGTCGTTTTGCAGGGCGCTGTGCGGCGCGGTCTCTGCAAAAGGTTTTCTTGCCCGGTGTTGCGCGGGGCGCCCGGGATTTACTCCGCGGTCTCCGTGTCGAACGCCGCGTCGAACATCTTCCGCAGCCGTTGCGGGTCGCGGATCACGCCGCGCAGTTCTTCGAGCCGCCGGGCGTTTTCCGACTCTGCGATCCAGAGCCGCAGGTAACCGCCTTCGGCGTATTTCTGCTGCAAATGTGCGAGACAACGGGCATACTGCTCCTCGCGGTCCAGTTCCGGACAGTGCGCCAGCCCGTACTGCACGGTGCGGCGGATGATCGTTTCGGGGTCGATCACCCGGTCGGCCTCGGCCACGATCCGGCCGTAAATGGTGCGGGGTTCGCCGTCCGACGAGGCGCGGTGGTCCTCCACGGCGTCGCGCATCACCGCGATCTGTTCTTCGGAGAACCAGCGGCGCAGTTCGGTGTCGGCCGCAAGAATGCGTCCGGCGTCGATGTGGTGCCGTTCGCGGCCGTTTGCGAGACCCGTGTCGTGATAGGCGGCGACGGTGTAAACCATGTCGGCGTCCGCGTCGTAATGTGCAGCCAGCTCAAGGCTCTGCGCAATGACCGTCCGGACGTGGTCCGTGCGGTGCGCGGCGTCGAAATCTTCGTATCTGGGAATGATTTCCCGTTCGATATATCGTTCGAGTTCCTTGTTCATGGATGTAAAGGTATGAAAAGTCTCTGAATAACCCTCCTGCCCTGCGGTTTCATTTTCATCCGCAGCGTCGGCGGGACGTGTGCGCATGAAAAGTCCCTCCTTATCAGGGGAGGGACTTGGGATTGCCGGACGCTGCCGGATGGCGTACCCGGGTCGTGACGGTTATTTCGCGTAGGAGACTGCCCGTGTCTCGCGGATGACGGTGATCTTCACCTGACCCGGGTACGTCATTTCGTCCTGGATCTTTTTGGCTATGTCGTGCGAGAGTCCCTCCGACTCCTGGTCCGAGAGTTTGTCGGCGCCGACGATCACGCGCAGTTCGCGGCCGGCCTGAATGGCGTAGGTCTTCATCACGCCGGGATACGAAAGGGCGATGTCCTCCATCTCCTTCAGACGCTTGATGTAGCTCTCCACCACTTCGCGGCGCGCTCCGGGACGTGCGCCCGAAATGGCGTCGCAGACCTGGATGATCGGGGCGATGAGCGAGGTCATCTCCACCTCGTCGTGGTGGGCGCCGATGGCGTTGCAGACCTCGGGCTTCTCCTTGAACTTCTCGGCGAGTTTCATGCCGATGATTGCGTGCGGCAGTTCCGGTTCGTCGTCGGGCACCTTGCCGATGTCGTGCAGCAGGCCTGCCCGGCGGGCGATCTTGGGGTTGAGACCCAGCTCCGAGGCCATGATGCCTGCGAGGTTCGCCGTTTCACGGGCATGCTGCAACAGGTTCTGTCCGTAGGACGAACGGTATTTCATCTTGCCGATCATGCGGATCAGTTCGGGGTGCAGTCCGTGGATTCCCAGGTCGATCGTCGTGCGCTTGCCGACCTCGACGATCTCCTCCTCGATCTGCTTCTGAACCTTGGCGACCACCTCCTCGATGCGTGCGGGGTGGATGCGGCCGTCGGTGACGAGCTGGTGCAGGGCCAGACGCGCGATTTCGCGGCGTACGGGATCGAAGCCCGAGAGGATGATGGCCTCGGGGGTGTCGTCGACGATGATCTCGATGCCCGTTGCGGCCTCCAGGGCGCGGATGTTGCGGCCCTCGCGGCCGATGATGCGGCCCTTGACCTCGTCGCTCTCGATGTTGAACACCGTCACGGCGTTTTCGATGGCCGTCTCGGTCGCCACGCGCTGAATCGACGCCACGATGATGCGCTTGGCCTCTTTCGTGGCGGTCAGTTTGGCCTCTTCGACCGTTTCGTTGATGTAGGCGGCGGCTTCGGTCTTGGCCTCGGCCTTCATGTTCTCGATCAGGATGTTCTTGGCGTCTTCGGAACTCATGCCCGAGATCTGCTCCAGGCGTGCGTTCTGTTCGCGCTGCATCTGGTCGACCTCCTCCTTCTTGTGTTCGAGGATTTGCAGCTGGTTCTGCATCTGCTCTTTCAGACGGTCGTTCTCGCGGAGTTTGTTTTCCAGTTCGCGCTGCTGGTTTTGCAGGTTCTGCTCGATCTGCTTGGCGCGCTGCTCGCTCTGGGCGATTTTCTGGTTGCGCTCGTTGACCTGACGGTCGTATTCGCTCTTGAGCTGTATGAACTTTTCCTTTGCCTGAAGGATGCGCTCCTTCTTGATCATCTCTCCCTCGGCTTCAGCCTCCTTGACGGCGGCTTCGCGGCGCTTGCGGATCGACGTCTTGATCACGAGGTTCGTTACGACCGCGTAGATTGCGACGGCGACCACGGCAGAGATTGAGGCAGCCAAAATGATACTATACATGGGTCTTTGCTTGTTTGTTTTTAGTTATTAATTAGGGTTTTAATTGTAGCCATAAAAAAACCGCATAGGATTCCTTAATCTTGTTTGACGAATCTGCCGATCAGTCATGTGTGGGGGCTCCGACAATCGCAATCTTCCAACGGTACGCCGTAACGTACTCCCCGTGAGGGTGGTAAGGCCTGATTTTGAAACGCCTTGAGTTGCCCCAATTTAGTAAATGTTCAGTTTCGCAAAGCTATAAGGAATCTATGCGGGTAGATTCTTGTATGTAAAAGAACGTTTTTCGAACGGTGCGTGTCGTTCCGGGCGGTTTCCGCCCTTTTCGCCCCCCCCCTCTCGGCCTTCCGTCTGCGGAGGCCTTCGGCCGGTTACTTTTTCGGGTCGTTCAGATACGCATCTATTTCCGTGCCGATTTTTTCGAGCTGTCGGAGGTCTTCGTCGTCCACCTCCCGGCTCTGCCGCATTCCGACGTTCGCGATAGCGAATTTCAGCGCGGTCATCGACAGGTAGTCCTGGTCGTTCCAGTTCTTGATATTCTGTTGTTTTATCAGCGCGAGGTAGCTGTTCACCTCCCGTTCGGCAAGCCGGTACATCTCCTCCTTCCCGCTCTCGATGTTGAACGGATAGCTTTTGCCTGCTATTTTGAGGGTTATTGCCTGTTTTGCCATTTTTTCGTTTCGTTTATTCCGTCGTCCTCTTCTCCGGCCTTCCGGCCGTTTTTCCCGGGGCCGTTTATTCGGCCTCCTGCGTCGTCGGGGCCGCCAGCGGCTGGCCCAGCAACGCGATGCACTTGTCCACCTCCCGCATAAGACGGTTGACGCGCGCCCGCGCTTTTTCCCGGTTACGGCCTCCGCCCGCAAGCCCTTCGGTCAGCTGCATGCGCGCCAGTTCGGCATCCAGCTCCCGGACGCGCTCTTCGAGCGTGCGTTTCTCGGAGCGGAGCGTGTCGCGCTGTGCGGTCAGTTCCGCACAAAGGTCCGACAGCCTTTTGTGGTCGTCGATCAGCTGCCGCACGCGGGCTTCGATGTTCGTTATCACGCTCTTGTCGGCCATGACTTTCGGGTAAAGTTCCGGTTTACTTTTCAAAGGTACGAAAAAAACGCAAAAACGCAAAAAATTATTTTGCGGCAATCTCCCCGTAGAGGTCGTAGTCGGCGGCCGAGGTGACCGTCACGTCGTAGAAGTGCCCGCGCAGCAGGCGGCGTTCCGAGGCGGGAATCAGGATCTCCTGGTCCACTTCGGGCGAATCGTACTGCGTGCGGCCGACATACCAGTCGCCCTGACGCGAATCTATGATCACCCGTTCGGTGCGCCCCACGCGGCGGCGGTTGTTTTCGAGCGAAATCTCGTTCTGCAAGGCCATTACGCGCTCCGCGCGTTGCTGTTTGATCGTTTCGGGAATGTCGTCGCGGAGGTTTTCGGCCGACCAGGTTCCCTCCTCCTCCGAGTAGGGGAAGACGCCCAGCCGTTCGAAACGCACCTCGCGCACGAACGCCAGCAGTTCTTCGAAATCGGCCTCCGTCTCGCCCGGATAACCCACCAGCAGCGTCGTGCGCAGCGCCAGGTCGGGGATCGCCCCGCGCAGGCGGCCGATCAGTTCCATGGCCTCGGCCTTGGTGTGGCGGCGGTGCATCGACGCGAGCTGTGCATCGGAAATGTGCTGGAACGGAATGTCGAGGTACTTGCAGATTTTCGGCTCCGAGGCCATCGCCTCGATCACCTCGTCGGGGAACCCGGCGGGGTAGGCGTAGTGGAGCCGGACCCATTCGATGCCGTCGATGCGGCTCAGGCCCGTGAGCAGATCCGCCAGCCGGCGGCGGCCGTAGAGATCGACCCCGTAATAGGTCGTGTCCTGCGCGATGACCATCAGCTCCCGGACGCCCTGCCCGGCCAGCTTGCGGGCCTCCTCCTCCAGCTCCTCCATCGGGACGGAGACGTGGCCGCCGCGGATGAGCGGGATGGCGCAGTAGCCGCATTTCCAGTTGCAGCCTTCCGAAATTTTCAGGTAGGCGTAGTGTTTCGGGGTCGTCAGACGGCGTTCGGTGGCCAGCGCCGGGTCCTCCGAGGCTCCCAGTGCACGGACGATGCCGTCCCACGTGCGCGCGCCGAAATAGTCGTCCACCTCGGGAATCTCGGCCCGCAGTTCGTCGGCGTAGCGTTCCGAGAGGCATCCCACGACGAACAGCCGTTCGATCTTTCCGGCCTGCTTGGCCGCCGCGGCGCGCAGAATCATGTCTATCGACTCCTGCTTGGCGTCGCCGATGAATCCGCAGGTGTTGATCACCACGACCTTGGCGTCGGTGCGGTCGCTGTCGAAGAGGACCTCGTATCCGGCGGCGGCGAGCCGTGCCATCAGATGCTCGCTGTCGACGGTGTTCTTCGAACAGCCGAGCGTTATGACGTTAATTTTTTTCATGACCGAACAATGCGTTGACGAACTCCTTCCGGTCGAAGATGCGCAGCTGGTCGATGCCTTCGCCGATGCCGATATAGCGCACCGGGATGTGGAACTGGTCGCTGATGCCGATCACCACGCCGCCCTTGGCCGTGCCGTCGAGCTTGGTGATCGTGAGCGAGGTGACCTGCGTGGCCTGCGTGAACTGCTTCGCCTGCTCGAAGGCGTTCTGTCCCGTCGATCCGTCGAGCACGAGCATCACCTCGTGCGGCGCGCCGGGAATCACTTTGCCCATGACGTTGCGGATTTTCGTCAGCTCGTTCATCAGGCCCACCTTGTTGTGCAGGCGTCCGGCGGTGTCGATCAGCACCACGTCGGCTCCGTTGGCCTTGGCCGAGGTGAGCGTGTCGAAAGCCACCGATGCAGGGTCGGAACCCATCTGCTGACGGATCATCGTCGCCCCGGCGCGGTCGGCCCACACCTGCAACTGGTCGATGGCCGCCGCGCGGAACGTGTCCGCCGCGCCGATCCAGACCTTCCGGCCCGCCTTGCCGAGCTGCGCAGCCAGTTTGCCGATGGTAGTGGTCTTGCCGGCGCCGTTGACGCCCACGACCATCACCACGTAGGGCTGACCTTCGGTGGCGTCGAGCCCGAAATTCTCCGACGAGCCGTGCGCATCCTCCATCAGCGTCGCGATCTCCCCGCGCAGGATAGATTGCAGCTCCGAGGCGTTCATGTACTTGTCCCGGGCCACGCGCTCCTCGATGCGGCGGATGATCTTCACGGTCGTCTCCACGCCCACGTCCGACGAGATGAGAACCTCTTCGAGGTCGTCGAGCACCCCGGCGTCGATCGTCGACCGGCCCGCCACGGCGCGCGCCAGTTTCGAGAAAAGCCCTGTTTTGGTTTTTTCCAGCCCGGCGGAGAGCTCCTCCTGCTGTTTCTGCGCCTGCTCCCCGGTGGGCGGCGTATCCTGTTTCTTTTTGAAAATATCGAAAAATGCCATGTCGTAAGGATTAATCCTTTGCAAAGATACGAAAAATGCAGGACGGTTCCAAAACCGGATTGCGGGCAATCTGACAAAACGTTCCGACCTCCTGAAAGTGCCGTTACGGCACCAAAGATACGAAAAATGCAGGATGGTTTCAAAACCGGATCGCCTCCGGGGCGAAAAAAGGTTCCGACTCCTAAAAGTGTCGTCGCGACGCCGAAGATAACAAGAAAGTTTGAAAAAAAGCGTTATATTTGTCGTATATACCTGTATTGATAATGATGAAACGAACCATTCTGTTGTCGCTCGCAGCGTTGTGCTGCGCCCTGACGGCCGCCGCGCAGGACCTGATCGTCAAGACCGACGCCGCGAAAATCGAAGCCAAAGTGATCGAAATCACGCCCGAAGCGGTGCGTTACAAGCGTTTTTCGAATCCCGACGGTCCGACCTACGTGCTCCCCGTTGCGCAGATCCATTACATCCAGTATGCCAACGGCGAAAAGGAGTATTACACCAAAACCATTCCCGCGACGCCGCTGACTCCGGCCACTCCGGCCACCCCGGCCATTCCGGCTGTCCCGGAAGCGCCGGCCGTGCAGCCTGTTTCCGGAGGCCGGTACGTGCTCAAACAGTACGAAATCGGCGAACTCTACGACCAGAACGGCATCCGGGGAGTGATCTGCCAGCTTTCGGACGACCGCCAGCACGGACTGGTCGTATCGCTCGATGAAATCTACCTTCACTGGAGCGAGTTCCGCAAGCCGGACCTGCGCCTTGCGGGCGCCGATAACCGCACCGACGGGGTGGCGAACATGGAGAAGGTGGCGCAGTATATCGCTGCGAACAACCTTTCGTGGGACGATTTCCCGGCTTTCAAATGGTGCCGCGACAAGGGTGAAGGCTGGTATCTGCCGGCCATCGACGAACTGCTGACCATCGGCCACAACTACAACGGCGGCACCCGCGTACAGAACAACCGCCAGGCCCGCAACAAGTTCAACGATGCGCTCAAGGACGCCGGCGGCAAACGCATGGACCGCCTGGTCTACTATTTCTCCTCGACCGAGATGGACGAGAAGAACGCCTACACGACCCATATGGGCATCGAGCCTCCCTATGTGATCGAAATTCCGAAATACAACAAGTTCCTCGTGCGCGCCGTGCACAAGTTCTGACGCTGCGCGCAAAGACCGCAAAAAGACGGAGCGTCCGCATCGGACGCTCCGTCTTTTTTGATGCCGGCTGTCGATCAGATGCTTTCGATCAGCGTTCGCAGTTTCGGAATGATAATCTCCCAGTCGTAGTGTTCGCGCACATAGGCCGGGCCTTTTTCGCTCATTGTGCGCCGCAGTTCCGGATCGGAGAGCAGTCTGTGCAGTTTTTTGCGGAAGTCGCGGCCGTTATTATACCACAAGCCCGCGCCGCTCAGACGGCAATGGTCCTTCATCACCTTGCTGCGCCCGTTGACCAGCAGCGGTATGCGGCTCTGCATCCCTTCGAGCATCAGTAGCGAAAGGCTCTCCATCGGCGACGGGTTGACCATCACCGTGGCGTGCCGGACGATTGCGGTTTTTTCCTCGTCGGAGACATAGCCCGTGAAAAGAATGTCCGGCGAGTCGAACTTTCGGATCTCGTTTTCGAATCCGCCGACCAATACCAGTTTGGCGTCGCCGCCGTATTTTGCCTTGCAGCGCAGGAAGTAGGGCAGCAGTTTGTCCACTTTGGCTTTGGAGACGCGCCCCAAATAGAGCACGTATTCATCCGGAAGCTTGTATTTTGCCTTTACGCCGCTCCACTCTGCCTCCGGGGCCATTTCGATACCGCAGCCGACGATGCTGTTCGGGGCCAGGAACCGTCCGAAAACGCTGCGGCACAATTGCCGTTCGGCTTCGGTGTTGAATGCGATATGCCGTACCCGGGTGAACATCGGGGCGTTGATGCAGTAATAGAGCGGCTTTTCCGGGTGCGCCATCGGGATCAGCAGGCTTTTTTCCGGAGCGACGACCGATCCCAGAACCGCTTGGGGCGTGTAGAAGTTCGCGAAGATGAACGCTGCATATTCAGCCTTGTGGCTTTCGATATAACGCAGCAGGCCCGGGGCATGGGTCGCTGTCGATTCGTAGAAAGGCCGTTCGTTTTCAATCCCCGATTTCCACTCCGGGTGCAGAAAGGACGCCGCTCGCAGCAGGTTCAGCTTTTTCAGGTATTGCCGGATACGGCGTGCGGTCTTGTATTTTTTGCGGAAGGGCCTGAATTGCTCCTGGTCGATGGGCTGCGGCTTGAAACGGCGTATGGTGACGCCGTTCCAGGAGCTGACACCTTCCGTGTAATCCTGATCCGGGTGGTTGAAGGCCCGGATGGTCGTGGTCAGCACTTCGACCTCGTAATAGGGCAGCAGCCGTTCAGCAAGCATCTGGCAGTGAACTTCTGCGCCGCCGTTGATATTTTCGCCGTAACGGACGATGATGAATGCTATTTTTTTCATAATGAGTTATAACTTGCCGAACAGCGCGAGCCACTCTTGGCCGATGCATTCCAGATCATAGCGCTCTGCGGCCTTGTAGCAGTTTTCGCGCATTCGTTTTTGCAGTTCCTCGTCGGCCAGCGCGCGGTTCAGCAGTTCCGCATATTTGCGCAGACTGTATGCCGGGACCATGATTCCGCATTCCCCGTCGCAGGTGATTTCCCGGATGCCGGAATACGAGTCGAACGACACCGGAATGGCCCCGTACTGCTGCCCCTCCATCAGGCACATGGGCAGCCCTTCGAAGTTTGAAGTCAGGCAGACGAAGGTGGCCCGGCGGTAGAAGGGCGTGACATCGTATTGATAGCCTGCGAATTCAATCCGCTGCAATTTCAACCTGCGGGTCTGCTTCTCCAGATCGCCGCGTTCTTCTCCGTCGCCGACGATCACCAGCCGCCATTCGGGATTTTGCTGCTCGATGCGCTTCCATATTTTCAGCAGCCGGTCGATGCGTTTGTGACATCGCTGGAATCGTCCGGCGTAGAGAACGATCTTCTCTTTGGGCGTTTTCGCGGGTTCCTGTGTCGGCAGCATCGGATTGAGCATCGCGGTAAGGCGTTCGCGGGGGAAATTGCAGCCGGGAAGTCCCGACCGGCGGATCTCTCGTTCGAATTCGTCGCTGTAACCCGGGCATAGCGTCACGAACCGGTCCACGTTCGAGAGCACCCGGATGTACAGTTGGGCGTAACGTTGTTCGAGTTTGCGGGTTAGCCGGTAGGCGGGCTTGCGCAGAAGTGCGTATTCCAGCCTGCGCGTCAGTGTGGGGCGGGGGATCTCCGACGACTTCTTGTGCTTCAGGTCGTATACCTCCCAGAATGGCGTGTTGTGCAGGCAGAAAATGATTTTGGCCGTGGTGCGCGTCCGGATCTGCTCGAATGCGATGTCGGTGGTTGCTTGTATGAACAGGACGTCTGCCCGCTCTGTTTTCAGCGATTCGCAGAGAAAGTCGGTATTTCGGACTCCCGAAATCCGTTTGGTGTCGGGCAGCGGACGGATGTCGAAGATTTTTCGCAGTTCTTCGGTAAGCAGTTCCGCATTCGGCTTCCAGGTATAGAGAAGTACTCTGAAGCCGTGTTTGGCAAAGAAGCGGCCCAGGTTGCAGGTTACGACTTCGGCGCCGCCTGCCGGGAATGTATAGTGATAAAAGGCGATGGTTTTGACCTGCATACTCGGAATTTAATGTTCAAAAGTAATAAATTATTTTGATATGCGCGACCGGCGGGGCTGAAAACACAAAGGGCATCCCGAAAGATGCCCTTTGTATTTAAGAGTTCGACTCTTAAAATACTTATTTCTTCTCCTCGAAGAAAGCTTTTACCTGGTCGTTGGCGATGACGCCTTCCTTGAACATGTAGGAACCGGTCTTCTCCGACTTGACCATCTTGATGCACTTGGTGAACTGCTTACCCGTGCCGGTTTTCAGTGTTGCGACTACTTTCTTTGCCATAGAGCTTCTTTACTATTTGATTTCACGGTGAACGGTAACCCGCTTAAGGAACGGATTGTACTTCTTGCGCTCCAGACGGTCGGGGGTGTTTTTCTTGTTCTTGGTGGTGATGTAACGGGACATTCCCGCAACGCCGCTCTCTTTTTGTTCGGTGCACTCGAGGATGACCTGAACTCTGTTGCCTTTCTTTGCCATTTGTTACTCGTTGTTTTTAGTACACGCTTTTGGGTGCGGCAGCTTCGCGCAGAGCGGCTGCGAGCCCTTTCTTGTTGATTGTTTTCATGCCGGCAGCGGATACCTTCAGGGTAATCCAGCGACCCTCCTGCTCGGACCAGAAGCGCTTGGTTTTCAGATTGGGACTGAATTTGCGCTTGGTCTTGTGGTGCGAGTGCGAGACGTTATTTCCCACGATCGCCACCTTGCCTGTGATTTCGCAAACTTTCATTGTTTGATTATTTTTGGTTAAAACCCGATTAAGGGAGTGCAAATATACAACCTTTTCGGCAAATAGCAAAAGCGGCCGTCTTTTTTTTCGGCTGGAAGCCTGATTCGGGATCGGGTTGAGCGGCGGCCGGCGATACGGCCGCAGTTGAAAAAGGGCGCAGAGTCGCTTTTTCAAGGGGCGTATTGTCCGGATTTTTCCTGCAACAACTCTTCTTCGAGCAGGGCGATGGCCGCCGTGCCCGCCTTGCGGATGACTTTATCGCGGCTTCCGTTTATGTAAACCAGCCGCGATACGGTATGTATGGGCGAGCTGACGGCAATCCATACCGACCCTGCGGGAAGTTCGGGCGTACCGCCCGACGGACCCGCAATGCCGGTGGTGGCGATGCCGTAGTGGGTGTCCGTAACATTACGGACGCTTTCGGCCATCATGCGCACGATCTCTTCGCTTACCACGCCGTAGAGGGCGATCGTGTCGCGCGGGATGCCGAGCAGAGACTCTTTGGTCTGGTTCCAGTAGGCCACTACGCCTCCTTTGAAATAGGCCGATGCGCCGGGCGTGGCCATCAACCGGGCGGCGATCGAGCCGCCCGTGCAACTTTCGGCCACGGCGAGCGTTTCCATGCGTTCGGTAAGGAGTTGGTGCACTCGTTTTTCCGGGTTGGTGCAGGCCGTTATCGTCAAAAGCAGGGCCGGCAATGCGAAAATTTTATTCATGGGCGGTGAATTTTAATTTCCGTTCAGGCAGTCGCGCAGCAGGCCGATGGCGAAGGCGCTGGCGCGGTCGATGATCTGTCCCCGGTCGGTTCCGCACTGTTTGAGGATTGCGACCGTCTCCCGGGGTGTCGCCACGGCGATCCACACCGTGCCGACGGGCTTTTCCGCCGAGCCGCCCGAAGGTCCTGCGATTCCGGTGGTGGCCATGCCGTAGTCGGCGCCTGCCGTGCGGCGGACGCCCTCGGCCATCTGGCGGGCCACCTGTTCGCTCACGGCGCCGTAGCGGGCGATGTCCGCGGGGTCGACGCCCAGCAGTTCGGCTTTTGATTCGTTGCTGTACGACACCACGCCGCAGAGGAAATAGGCCGAAGCGCCGGGCATGGCCGTGAAGCGCGCGGCGATCGAGCCGCCCGTGCAGCTTTCGGCTGTGGCGAGCGTCAGGGAGCGTTCGGTGAGTATTTTGTGCACCACCTCCTGCATGGTGGCGGTTTCGAATCCGATGATGTTGTGGGGGATGATCCTGCGCAGGGCCTCGAACCGGTTCTCGATTTCGCGGGCGACGCTTTCGCCCTCCACCTCGTAGGCCGACAGGCGCAGGCGCACCGCGCCCGGATTGGGCAGGTAGGCCAGTTTCAGGTACGGGGGCAGGGCGTTTTCCCACGCTTCGATGCGCTTGGCGAGCATCGACTCGGGCAGTCCGGCGGTGATCATCGTGCGGTGGACGATCTGCCGCAGCGCGAAGCGGGTCTTCAGGCGGGGCATCACCTCGTCCTCCATCAGGTGCTCCATCTCGAACGGCACGCCCGGCAGCGAGACGACGACGTGCCCGTCGCGCTCGAACCACATGCCCGGGGCCGTGCCGTGGGCGTTGAACAGCACCGTGCAGCAGGCGGGGACCATCGCCTGCGAACGGTTGAGTTCGTTGAACTCGATGCCGCGTTCGGCGAGCATTTTCTCAACGTGCCCGGCCACCCGTTCGTCGTAGCGCATGTCGCTGCGGAACATCTCCGCGAGGGTCTTTTTGGTGATGTCGTCCTTGGTGGGGCCGAGGCCGCCGGTCAGGATGACTACGTCGCTCTGGTTCATGGCCCGTTTTACGGCCTCGGTAATCTGCTCGCGCTGGTCGCCGACCGATGTGCGCTCCCAGACGACGATGCCCGCATTGTTCAGGTGACGGGCGATCGACGCCGAATTGGTATCCACGATCTGCCCGATCAGGATTTCGTCGCCGATCGTAAGAATAGATGCTTTCATGGTGGTAAGATTGAATTATTTTCCCGGCGCGGGCGAAGCGGAGGCTTCGGACGCTGCGTCGTCGATCAGGGCCCGGCAGATCTCCTTGACCAGGGAGGGCCCTTCGTAGATATATCCCGTGTATAGCTGGACGAGGCTCGCGCCGGCGGCGAGCATGGCTTTCACATCCCGGGCATTCATCAGGCCTCCGACGCCGATGATCGGATAGGCTCCGTGCGAACGTCGGTGGATGCGGCGCACTACCTCG
>ENA-ORSK01001806-ORSK01001806.1-human-gut-metagenome-genome-assembly--contig:-NODE-1806-length-15617-cov-2.520499_pt1 | contig 15617 bp, 11 predicted proteins | sample MGYA00242192_ERZ509159 | MGnify/ENA primary metagenome ERZ509159 (study PRJEB26280, sample SAMEA2338663) | human gut metagenome | biome: human gut; feature: human-associated habitat; material: faeces...
TTTGATAATATTGCATGATAAAATTTGAAAGAGTCTGACCTTCTTCAAGTTCGCCGTCTTGGCATGGAAAATTCTGTATGCCAAGGATTTTGCCACCTCGCACGACCATATTGGTTATAACGCTGCTAAGCCCGTCACTCTCGTAAGCAAATACATCCTTGCTTATATCTTTTGGCAAGTTTGCCACCACGCGATCCTTAAGCTTTGAAACCATTTTCAGCCTATCTCGAATTAAAATGGCATTTTCAAAATTTTCGCTATTCGAAGCGGCAATCATTTTTTCTGTTAAAATCTTTTCGATTTCGTCATCATTGCCGCTTAAAAAATTTATTACTTTAGCTATTTCTTTGGAGTATTCTTCTTTGGTAATTCTTTTAGTGCAGGGTGCAGAGCATAACCCACGTGAATAATTAAGGCATTCTCTTTTTGCCATTGAAGTCTCGGTTATTTTGAGATTGCAGGTTCGCAGTTTAAAAGCCATGGTGATTGTCTTAACTATTTCTCTTACATCAAGTCCAGCGAAATAGGGACCAAAATATTTAGCTCCGTCCTTTTTGACCTTTCTTGTTATTTCTATCTTAGGAAAAGGCTCTTTCATATTGATTTTGATATATGGAAATTGTTTTCCATCTTTCAAGAGAATATTGTAAAATGGTTGATATTTTTTTATTAAATTGCTCTCAAGTGCGAGTGCGTCCATTTCGCTCATGGTAATAAAGTATTCAAAGTCATCTATATTGTCAACCATAGCTTGAACTTTGGTTGGCTTTTGAGATGAACGGAAATATTGACTAACCCGATTTTTTAAATTTTTAGCTTTGCCCACATAAATAACAATACCGCTCTTGTCTTTCATGACATATACGCCCGGTTTTGTTGTCAGTTTTTTAAGTTTTTCTTTAATGTTTTCATTCATAATAATAGTATACACTTAAAATCAATTAAATCAAAGTTTTTTAAAAAAATGTAAGATCCTTATATTTTAATTTGTATTCAAAAAAAGGACATAAAAATTTTGCGTCCTTATTTACAGATCGTCTTTAAACAGTCCTCTTTTGAGAGTTTGTATTGCTCGCCAATTGTCATATTTTTAAGGCTATAAAGTTTACTCTCAACCTCCTCATCGCCCACAATAAGCACATAAGGGATCTGTTTTTTGCCGGCTTCTTTCATCTTTGCTTTAAATGATCGATTTTCATAATTTACTTCGCAGTTTATATATTTTGAGAAATAGCTTTGAAGTTCAATGCATGCAAGCAGATGCTCGCCAAGAGGAATTATTTGCAGGGTAGTGTTGGTAGGTGGACAAGAAGGCAGCATATTATTTTTATCTAAAAGGTCAAAAAGTCTAGTAAGACCAATGCTAAGCCCAACGCCAGGCATTTTCTTTTGTGAGAAATATCCCGCGAGATTGTCATATCGGCCGCCTCCGCATACAGTGCCAAACTCTGGATGAGAAGGAAGTGAAGCCTCAAATACCGTGCCAGTATAATAATCTTGTCCTCTTATGATTGAAATATCAAGAGAATATCTATTTTTGTCTATGCCATAAGCTTCAATGTATTGATTAAGCTCTTGCAGCTGCTGTAGCCCCTCTACAAAGACTTCATCTTTAGAAAGGGGAGTCAATTTGTCAAGAACCTGCTTGAAATCGCCTTGCAATGAAATTATATATAAGAGTTTTTCGCAAGTGTTTTCATCAATTCCAAGATTTTCGAGTTCTTTTCTAACGCCATCTTTGCCTATTTTATTTATCTTATCAAGAATGGTTAGCACCTCTTTTGTCTTATTTTGAAGATTTAGTCCGCGGCAATAGCCAACTAAAATATTTCGGTTTGATATATGATTAATAATGTCAATATCTAATTGTTTAAATATCTTATCGATCAAGTAGACGCATTCTCCATCTGCTGCAATCGGTAGCTCGTCAAGTCCAACGATGTCGCCATCACATTGAACAAATTCCCTAAATCTTCCTCTTTGTGCACGCTCTCCTCGATAGACTTTACCTATTTGATATCTTTTAAAAGGGAAGGCAATATTTTCGCTATTCATAGAAACAAATCTGGCAAGAGGTACGGTTAGGTCATAGCGCATACAAATGTCATTATCGCCTTTTGTAAAATGATATACCTCTTTATCTATTTCTCCTCCAGATTTTGCCATCAGTATTTCGCTTAATTCAAGAACAGGGGTGTCAAGAGGCATAAAACAGGACTCTTGATAAACCTTTTTGATCTTTTCGACCATGTTATCAAAAATTAGCTGCTTGCTTGGACTAAGCTCCATAAAGCCTGACAAAATTCGAGGTTTAATTAGTTTTTGCTGTGACATATTTGCTCCTTACTAAAATATTGATATAATATCTCGCTATATTCTTTCAATATTATGTTATGTAAAAAACTGCGAGATCAAAAGCCTTTTGGTGCAATTTCTCTTCATTTCTATTGTATATAAATTTGATTTGCCTTGCAAATGATTTTAACAAAAATAGAAGAAAATGAGAGAGATTTTGACGAAACTAGTTATAAAAAAATTATTAAGTGCTTTAAAGAAAAAGCATATAGAAAACAAGCGAATAATTTTGTAATTTTTTAAGGCTTTTTTACAAAACTCGCAAAAATTGTCCCCAAAAGTTATCCACATTTCCACAAATAAATAATTATGCAAATCAACTTATTTTTATGCAAAATGGGGAATTTTGGGGGTTGTATGGGGTTATCAACCCAAGTTATCCACATTTCCACATTAAAATTTCGTGAAAATGCCGATTTTTCATATCTTTTTTGGAATAAAATTTTTACAAGATTACTCAAAACATTTGACATTTGAATTTATATTTTTTTAAGGGCTGATTTTGATGATTTTTGAAGAGCAATTTTGCTCATTTATTGACAATAAATTGTATAAATATTAATAAGCTTACTTTTCCATTTTTTCAATCTTTGTTAAAGAGTTTTTTTTAATTTTGGCCCTTGCCTATTTAATATCTTCTTAGATATTTAAAAAATGCAAAAGATAAATTTGAAAACTTAAATAACAAATCTGAATTGCTGCTTTAAAAATTTAGTCTTTTATAATCTGCAAGTCTTTCAAAAAGACTGAAGGTCTGTTATCTGTAATGAAAAAGAGTTTGTGAAGAGCACGAGTAGAGGAGACATACAGTATATTTTTATCAATAGTGTTGGAATAATTGGTTAATGTCGCATTAGGAACAATTACGGCATCAAATTCAATTCCCTTTGCTGTTGCGCAAGTTGTAATGAGGACTCTGTTGTTATAATCTTGAGGCTCTTTGATTATTTTGCAATCTACATAAGATTTTAATTTGCTATAGAGCGATTTAGCCTCGCTATTACACTTGCAAATTATGGCGATATGTTCAAAATTTGCACATCTCGATGATATTATATTTGCAATGGTCTTTTCTTGATTATTAGTTTGATAGATGCAAGGCTCTTCTCCAATTCTATTTACATATTCAATATTCCGAGCTCCAATCATCTTGTTTGAGAACTGGGCTATTTGTTTAGTTGAGCGGTATGTCTTATTTAGTTCGAGAAGTTTGCAACCTAGAAAATCTGCAGTAATTTGAAGATAATCACTAGTTACATTTTTTTCGATACTTTGATTGACGTCGCCAACTACAATACAAGGGCACGACCAGAGTTTTTTGAAAATATAGATATCGACAGGGGTAAAATCTTGCATTTCATCGACTATCAAATATTTTGCAGAAAAGTCATGTTCAAAACCATATAGGAAATATTTGATTGCCAGATATGTTCCTTTGTCCATATATTTAATTGATGCACCTTTGTATGACTTTAGATTTTCACGAGCCATAAAAATTTGATGGATTTTTTCAACATCTCTTATTGGCAGGAAAGAATACAATATCTTTTTAAATCTCTCTTTCAGCCCTGCATTTTGTTGCTTATTGTAATGACGCTCTTCTGTGAAAACCATTGCATATTGCCAAGCAATCTTATTTATTCGCTCATATAAATCAAGACCTTTAAAAGTTTTAAAGAAAAGCTCTTTGGTTTGCGTGGCTGGGAAATCTATCGTTTCCTTATTTCCCTCGTCATCTTCTTTGACGACATAACTTAAATCGGTAGGAGAGAAGGTCTCGAGGAAGGGTCCTTTTAAAAATCTTAAAAGACTATCTAAGTATTCATAAGATGATTTATATGAAATTTCGTTAAGATCTTCTTGTTTTGGATTTGTCGCTATCTCATCAAGCATATCTTCTCTTGTTTGGATTGATCTTCCTAGTTCTGATCTAGCTATTTGTGCGAAAGTGGTCTCAACAAGATTATCCTCGCCAAGCTGAGGAAGAACATCCGAGATATAGCTTGAAAAGATATTGTTAGGGGATATTATTAAAATATCGCTGCTTTTGATTTGGTTACGGTATTTATACAGCAAAAATGCTGCTCGGTGCAGAGCGATAGAGGTCTTTCCAGAACCTGCAATACCTTGAACAAGAATGTTGTCATTAATATCACATCTCACGATTGCATTTTGCTCTTTCTGAATTGAAGATACAATCTGTTTCATCTTAGTTGTCACATTGTGAGATAATATATCTTGTAATATTTCATCATTAATGGTAAGATCGGTATCAAAATATGACAAAAGCTGTCCGTTTTCAATTTTGTATTGTCTTTTTAAAGTAATTTCTCCACGATATTGTTTTTTGTCTATTGTAAAAGAGGCAGGACCAAGATTGAAGTCGTAGTACATGGAACAAATAGGCGCTCGCCAGTCGGCTACATATACCTTATTATTATTGATAATGTTTCCAAGTCCAATATATACTTTTTGTGAAGTTTTCTTGTTTTGTGGAGAAAAATCTATTCTAGCAAAATATGGAGTTGCTTTTTGATTTTTAAGCCGTCTATTTTCTTTTTCTATAAGGTTTGCAAATGATTGAAGATCTGCAATGTGACTATATGCACCAGATAAATCGCCGCCACGGCTGTAATCAGAAAAATTTTCAGATATTTCTCTTTTTTTATTTTCGTACTCATCTCTAGCCTTGGTTAGTTTTTCATTATTTTCTGCGATTTTTTTACCAAGAACATCCAAAGTTTTTTTCAAATACTCTTTTTCTGATAGCTGTGCCATAATTCCCTCCCTCTAGAAAAAGGCTGTGAAGTAGCCACTTAAAAGTGGCTTATCAAAACGCATTCGTTTTGATAATTTTTAACCCAGTTAAAAATTACTTCACAGCCTTAAGCTTTATAAATTTAATTAGTCATCATTTTCATCGTTAGGCATGCCTGGCTCGTCACCTGATAACTGGATTTGATTGTCAAGGATATCATTTTTTGTATCATTTGTCAAGTTATTTAAGCCTTGCGCAGCGTTTTCTTCCAAATCGCCATCATTTTCTTCTATTTCTTCTTTCTTAACAAGTGCTACACCGACAATCTTGTTGTCTGATTTAAGGCGCATAACTTTAACTCCTTGGCTAACCCTTGAAAGTGAGCTAATTTGATTAACAGGAGTTCTGATGATCACTCCATTATCAGCAATCAGCATAATATCTTCATCCTCAAAAGACTGTTTTAATGCCGCCAAAAGTCCAGTTTTAGTATTGAATATTCCAGCTTTTACACCTTTGCCGCCCCGAGACTGAAGACGATATTCTTCGACATTTGAGCGTTTTCCATAGCCGTTTTCACTGATAGTTATAATCTGAGAATTTTCTTTGACAATGGCCATATCAACGATAAAATCTTCCTCTTGAAGCTTTAAGCTACGCACGCCTTGACTATCTCTGCCCATGTTACGCACATCTTTTTCATTGAAGCGTATGCATTTTCCATTATGCGACGCAATTAAAATGTCATCATCGCCGGTTGAAACCTCTACGCCAATAAGCTCATCGCCTTCGAGCAGGTGAATTGCAATCTTGCCGACTTTTCTTATTGAAGCAAATTCTTCAAGTTTAGTTTTCTTAATAAGACCATTTCTTGTCGCCATGATAAGATTGCCAAGAGCATCCTCTTTACGAGGAATAATAGTGGTAACCCTTTCGCCTTCGCTTAGCATTAATAGGTTGATAACAGCTCGGCCCTTTGCTGTTCTTTGAGCCTCTGGCACTTCATATGCCTTTATGCAGTATACTTTACCTTTATTGGTGAAGAAGAGAAGGTCGTCATGAGTGTTTGTTACAAACATAATTTTAACAAAATCTTCTTCTTTTGTTTTATGTGCTGTAATGCCGACACCGCCTCTGTTTTGTGATTTATATTCACTAGTGGACATGCGTTTGATATAGCCTTGATTTGTCATAGAAATGACTACATCTTCCTTTTCTATAAGGTCCGCGATATCAATTCCGCCGCCGTCTAGACTAATTTCAGTCTTACGCTCGTCGCCATATTGATTTTTGATTTCTTCGAAATTGTCTCTAAGAATTTGAAGCACTCTCTCTGGTCGAGCCAAAATGTCTTGCAAGTCTGCTATAGTATTTTCAAGTTCGCGAAGTTCCTCGTTAAGCTTTTCCACTTCAAGAGATGTCAGCCTTGACAATTTCATCTCAAGTATAGCGTTTGCTTGAATTTCATCAAGTTCAAAATTTTGTGTAAGTTTGATAGATGCATCCTGCTTATCTTGTGAAGATTTGATTATTTGAATAACCTCGTCAATATTTGCAAGAGCAATTACAAGACCCTTAACAATATGTTCTCGTTCAAGTGCTTTATTCAAATCAAACTGTGTTTTTCTTGTTAAAACAACTTTTTGATGTTCAAGATAATAGTAGAGCATCTCTTTTAAATTAAGAATACGAGGTTGACCATCAACGAGGGCAAGGAAAATAATTCCGCTTCCTTTTTGAAGCTGAGTTTGTTTATAAAGAGAATTGAGCACTACTTGAGCATTGAAATCTTTTTTAATATCAATAACGATTCTCATTCCTCGGCGGTCAGATTCTTCTTTGATATCACTGATTCCTTCAAGTTTTTTATTTTTTACAAGATCAGCTATTTGCACAATAAGCTGAGCTTTGTTGACTTGATAAGGAAGCTCAGTAATAATGATACGGCTTCTTCCGCTGCTGGTTTCCTCAATTTCAGCTCTGCCTCGCACAACAATGCCGCCACGGCCAGTTTTATATGCATGCTTTACTGCCGCGCGTCCCATAATGATGCCGCCAGTAGGGTAGTCAGGCGCTGGAACATATTTGATAAGTTCGTCAATATCTATCTCAGGGTTGTCAATAAGAGCTTGTAGAGCGTTTAGTACTTCAGTTAAATTGTGTGGGGGAATATTTGTAGCCATACCAACAGCAATACCGTCAGCACCATTTATTAGAAGATTAGGAATTTTAGACGGCAGTACGCTTGGCTGCTGCAAGGTGTTGTCAAAGTTTGGATAAAAATCGACGGTATCTTTGTCGATATCTTCAAGCATAAGACCTGCAATTTTAGATAGGCGTGCCTCAGTATAACGCATAGCAGCAGGTGGATCTCCGTCAACTGAGCCAAAGTTACCCTGGCCGTCTACAAGAGGATATCTGATAGAAAAATCTTGAGCAAGTCTAACCATTGCGTCATAAACAGAGCTGTCTCCATGAGGGTGATATTTACCCATTACATCGCCGACAATTCTAGCACATTTCTTAGTTGGCTTATCATAAAAGTTGCTCATTTCACCCATTGCATAAAGAATACGCCTATGCACAGGTTTTAGTCCATCTCTAACATCTGGAATTGCACGCGAAACATTGACAGCCATAGCATAAGAAATAAAAGATTTCTTAAGGTTGTCAACGGTATCGACTTTTTCAATTTTGGTATCTTTGAAGATTTCTTCTAAAGACTTTTTGCTTTCATGCTTATCCATAATTATCTCCCACCATTTGATTTCTTTAAATATTCATCAACAATCTTGCGCCCTCGCGTGATTTTGTAGTCCATCATTTTTTTTACGTCTTCTTCGCCAACGATATTCATAATTTGATTTGCACAAATAAGAACATCCGCAGTTTCTTCAATAATATTTTGACGAATTTCGGCAAGTTTTTTATCATTCTGCTCGCTTTTTTCATTTCTAGAGTAGCGCATAAACTTACAAAGCTCTTTGGTAAGCTCGCTCATCTCTTCAATGCATAGCCGATATTCACTTTCGTCGCCCCATGCTTTTCTAAACATTTCATAGGTTTCTTTATAATATTCTTTACTAAGCATAATTTCTCCTTTGCGTAATAGCTAATGGACATATCATCCTTTTGATTAAATAATTTTAAACTATATATCAAGGTCAGTTACAAGAGTTGCATTTTCTTCAATGAATTTGCGTCTTAGCTCGCTATCTTCACCCATTAGGTCATTGAAATATTTCTCTGCCTCAATTGCGTCTTCCATAGTAAGCTGGATTAAAATTCGGTGTTCAGGATCCATGGTTGTTTCCCACAGCTGATCAGCGTCCATTTCACCAAGACCTTTATATCGCTGCTGAGCGCAGCCCTTACGACCATTAGTTTGATACCACTCCTCAAGTTCCTGGTCGGAATAAAAATAGTATTCTTCTTTATTCTTAGTCACTTTATATAGAGGTGGCTTCGCTGCATAGACATGGCCATGTTCAATAAGAGGTCTCATATATCTAAAGAAGAAAGTGAGAAGTAGAATTCGAATATGAGCTCCATCGACATCGGCATCGGTCATGCAGATGATCTTGTCATAACGAAGCTTGTCTTCGTTGAATTCACTGCCTATACCGCATCCAAAAGCGGTAATCATTGATTTGATTTCGTTATTTTCAAGAATTTTGTTAAGACGAGCCTTTTCTACATTGAGGATTTTACCTCTAAGCGGCAAGATGGCTTGAAAGCGCCTGTCTCTGCCAGTTTTAGCCGTACCGCCGGCGGAATCGCCCTCTACGATGTAGATTTCGCAGAATCTACGATCTTTTTCGCTACAGTCAGCTAGTTTGCCAGGCAGGGTGGTGTTTTCAAGCACGCTTTTACGCCTAGTAAGTTCACGCGCATTTCTAGCGGCGTCTCTAGCACGCTGAGCGGTAATACTTTTCATAATAAGATTACGAGCTTCATTTGGATGCTGCTCCAAATAGTCGCCAAACTCGTCGACCATAGCCTTATACACGATATTTCTCATTTCGCTATTGCCAAGTTTGGTCTTAGTTTGTCCTTCAAATTGAGGATTTTTAAGTTTGACAGAGATAACTGCAGTAATACCTTCTCGGCAGTCTTCACCAGAGAGTTTTTCATTATCCTTGATAATTTTGTTTTTGATCGCGTAGTCGTTAATGACTTTGGTAAGACCTGACTTGAAGCCGTCAAGATGAGTTCCGCCTTCTTCTGTGTTAATGTTGTTGGCATATGCGTTAATAATTTCGCTGTAGCCCTCATTAAATTGAAAGCAAACTTCTACTTCATTTTCGACATCGCCGCTATTTGAACGATTAAATTTATTGAAATATACAGGAGCAGAAAGTAAAGTTTCACGATTTTTATTAAGATAGTCTACAAATTCGACAATTCCGCCTTTAAATTCAAAGACTTCTTTTCGCTCTTGTCCTTCGCGTTTGTCTTCAAGAGAGATAACAAGCCCTTTATTTAAGAAGGCAATTTCACGAAATCTGTTTTTCATGGTGTCAAAATTAAAGTTGCAAGTTTCAAATATCTCATCGTCAGGCAGGAAGGTAATAGTTGTACCCCGCCTATCAGTTGCTCCAACAATTTCAAGAGGAGTGATGGCTACGCCACGAGAAAATTCAATTTTGTAGTGTTGGTTATTTTGATAGACATCAGCGCGCATATACTTCGAGAGTGCATTTACACAAGATACACCTACGCCATGCAAACCGCCAGAAATTTTATAGCCTTCTCCACCAAATTTTCCACCAGCGTGAAGCTTTGTCAAAACGACTTCAACAGCGCTCTTTCCCTCTTTTGGAATTATGCCAGTAGGAATACCACGACCATTGTCGATGACAGAGCAAGAGCCATCAAAATTTATAATGACTTCTATTTTGGTACAGTATCCAGCTAAAGCTTCATCAATGGAGTTGTCAACAACTTCAGTTACTAGATGATGAAGACCATGCTCATCAGTAGAACCAATGTACATTCCAGGTCTTTTACGGACAGGCTCAAGCCCTTCAAGCACTTGTATATCTGTTTCATCATATTTCACACTTTTACCAATCTCAATATCGTCTTGTTTAATCTCTTCCATAATAGCTCCTAAAACCTATATTATATATATTATATATTATATATATATTATATATATATAGAAGAGAAATAGCAAGCATTTTGCTTAAAAATTGCGCCAGAGCGGCCTGTTTTTTTATAAGGATAGAATTCAAAGAAAAGTCTTTAAGAGGAAATAAGCGCTATTTATTTACAAATAAGAGCATATGTGATATAATACATAGGTAAATAAGCGAGGAAGACATGAAAAAAGAGAGACAACAGGCAAATTTTGAAAAAATTGAGCCTTTAAGCGAGCAAGACCAAAGTGTTGAAAAGATATCAGCCACAGCTCAAGAAGAGGAGAGGAGCGGGCAAGAATTAGCAAAAAATGAAATATCTAAAAGCCAAGATTTGAATTTAGAAGAAGACGAAAATAAAGCTGTACAGCTAAAAGAAGAAAATAGTAGCGAAGAAAATAGTAGTAAAGATGACCAAGCTAACAAAGGCAATGAAAATATAGTACTATCCAAAAAACAGCAATTTTTGCAATTTTTGAAGTTTTTGGCTTTTTCGTTGTCTGCAGGGGTTATTCAGCTTGTCAGCTTTGAACTTTTATATAATTGGACCGATGCTCTGGCTTGGTGGCCAGCTTACCTTATAAGCATAATTTTGTCTGTGATCTGGAATTTTACCTTCAATCGAAAGTTCACCTTTAAGGCGGCATCCAATGTCCCGATTGCTATGACGCTTGTTATAATCTATTACGCGATGTTCATACCAGTTTCAACCTTTGGTGGCGATGCACTTGAAGCGATAGGCTGGAATGGTACTCTTGTCACAGTGCTCATGATGGTGTTAAACTTTGCAACCGAATTTTTTTGGGACAAGTTTATCGTCTTCAATGATAAGTTGATAAATAAAATTATTAAAACCTTTGGCAACGCTTTCCCTCATAGAGAAAAGGCAAAAGTAGAAGCTATAGACACTCTAGAGGCAGCTGATAGCAACAAGAAAGATAACATAATTTACTCAGACGCAAAAGTTGAAATCTTAGAAGAAGACGCAAAAGATTAAAATCAAAAAACCACCAAACTTGGTGATTTTTTATCAATCTTCTTTTAAGATTTTTAATATTTTTGAGAAGGAATCGGTGTTGTTCTTTTTTGCAATTTCTTGCATATGGTCTATAAGATCTTTCTGTGCGTCCTCGAGGTTTATCTCATAGCGTGCAATAGCGTTTATTGAAAGAGGAGCGCCGCACTCATCACAATAGCTTTGTTTAAGTTCGCCGTCACTTGCTACTATCTTTTTACAGTTTGCACATTTGATCACATATCCATTTTGGTCAATTCCATATTTCATAATTTTTCTCCATCATTAAAAACTTTTTATAATATCATCATTTTCTTTTCTAGCGCTTTGCATGTCAAATTTATTTAGGCTTATGCGAGCGCTTTGTCGGATTTTATCTCTAATCGCAGTAGTAGTATGTTCGCTTTGGTTTTTGATGCTTTCATAGTTGAGTTTTTCAATTACAGGTCGAGTCTGCGAGGTAGGATAGCATATACTTGCTTTAGGCTGCAATGTGCTAAATATTGGTTTGACATCCACAAGTCTATAAAGCATATTTGAAGGCACTCTTCCAAGTGCAAAATATCTAGAATAAGCAAAGCTGCCGCTATTGATTATCTGCACATCTTTGACATAATGCTTGCCGTTTGCATCTTGATAGCTTATTCGCTGAGGAGTGGTGAATTCTTGGAAGTATGTGGCTGACTTAGTCACGCGGTTATTGACGAGCACGACATCTGGAGGTTCGCCATTGCTGTTTAACTTGGCTGGCAGGTCACGCATGAAACCTGCTAGAGAATTCGAGTAGCAGCATAACACAGTTTTAGTATTTCCATCGCTGTCGCTAACTTGGAAGGTGGAAGGGGAGTCTATCACCGAATTTATTTTAACCGTTTTGGTTGAAATGTTAAGCATTTTACAGATGATATTGCCTATAAGGTTCTCATTTGGCATACGAAGATCAATTTCAGATAGAGGGAAGCGTCTATCAATGATCTTTTTATCTTCTGGATCTGAAATATCAAGCACTTTATGTTCAGCACGCAGTTTTTCAACCAAGTATTCCTTAACTTTTTTGTCAAATTCAGCCTGAGTATTAGGCACTGCATTGTCCTTAAAAATGGAGAGATACAGGTCAGGGTTTTTCATTATCATCTTCTTAAAATTTGCGAATGCCTTGTCAAGCACTTTTTGGTTGGCGGCATTGACAGCTTCTGACTGGATTGCAAGTTGCTTTCTTCGCATATCTTGCTTGTCATATTGTTTATATGCAAGTTTTTCGTCAAGCTGCAGCGTTTGAGAGGCATAGTTTGCAAGTTCTTGAAGCTTTCTCTTTCCGCTGCCAAGACGGCCATTTCCCTTGTCGCGTTCAACTTTCATTATACTGGTTTCCATTTGTCCGCTGTTGATTGCACAAATTTTGTCTTTAACAGGTTCGAGAATTTCACATAGATCTTGCATAGCTGCCATGATGTCAGCACAATAATCTTTCTTTTCAATATATCCTTTATTATAGTCGTAAACCAGATCACCATTTAAAACTATTGAGAGATTTGGTATATCTTTTGCAACTGAGACGATGTATGAAAGATCTTTTCTGATCTTTTTTTGAATATCTTCAGTAACCTCTGGTGAGAACATATCGCTTATTCCGCTTATGCTGATAAAATACTGTCCCTTTTGCGTAATTTCCGTTTGAACTTGCTCTGGGCTGTATTGATTTAAAAGTTTTAGATATGCTTCTTGCAATTCTTGCTTTGACTTAAATTTTTTGTTCTCCAGGTGGTTTAGTGCGCTTTGCAGGCTATCGAATGTTTTATTATTCTTTTCAGTTGTAACATTCATTATATTTTTAACATCAATACATTTTTTGTATTTTCCATTTTCCTTTATAACTCGGCAGTGGAGTACTGTTCCTTCAAACGGCGTTAGTGGAGGGTGACCTGCTTTATCTGCATAATCGCTTTGTTCTAAAATCGAGCCAGGATTATATGCCATAACATCTCGCTCTTGCCATGAGCCATTTGGCTGTTTTTTGAGAATGGTTGCACTTGAGCTGCCAGTTTTATGAGTATGACCAAATATCATGGCGTCAACATTGTTACTACAAGCGGTCGAAAGAGCTTTTTTAAGCGAATTTACAATGTTTCCATTCATTCCTTCGCCATGTACAATCAAAAAGTTAAAAGGTATATTTTTTCCGTTTACTTTCAGTATTTGAGTTATCAGCTGTATATTTTTTGCATAGATATTGTCCACGCCGGCGATTTTACAAGCAAGTTTACCAATAAAAAGAGATGTTCCCTCAGATATCCACTGGTCATGGTTACCCTCTACATAACCTATGAACATGTCCGGATATCTTTTAAGAACATCTGCTACTGTCAATATATCTTGGTCAAGATTAAAAGACTCATTTAATGAGTTGTCGTGTCCATTGAAATGATTTGATCCATTGCTTACATCGCCCGTGACAACGCATTTGCCACCTATAGAATTAAGCATATGCAAATAATTTTCAAGTAGATAAAGTTTAGAATGAATGTCGGACACAAACCCTAGATAAAAATCTGAACCATCAATTCGATTTTCAATTGTGTGTACTTTAGTTGAATTGTTGTGCCTTGTTAGTACAAGATCACTTAATAGTTTTGCAAGTAATATTTTTCTCTCTTCGCTGTCTGTTACCGTGGAAGTATAAATATAGTCGGCATTATCTTGTCCGTGTTTTTTAAGGGCTTTTCGTAGAGCCTTTTCTTCTTCGTCCATTTTTGTCATGGTTTTTTCCTTTCGTGCAGTATATCTAAAGTATAACATCAATTTTTCACTTTGTCAATATTTAAATGAAATTACCAAATGGCACATGCTTTGAGCTTAATTAAAAAAGTAAGTTTACAATCTTTTCAAGTAAATAAACTTACTTTGTTTTTTAAGCCAACAAAATCTTATCTTTTGCCTAAATTTCAATTTTTGTCTATAAATGAAAAATGTCTATTTTTAAAGATGACTTTATATCGATTGTTCTCTTTAAGCTCTCCTTTATAAAAGAATTTGGCTTCAATTTTGTTTTGACAATCTTCTTCGCAGTATACTATGTCATAAAAGTTGTAGCCTAGAATGTTAAGGAGGGGATTTATATAAAAGAGTGCATTTTTTACATAAACAAGGCCGATAAAAAATAAAATCATTAAAAATAAGACATAGCTGCTTACAAGTGACAAGTTAAGTTGCAGGGCAAAGAGTACAAAAAGAGAAAAGTAACCAAGAAAATGCCTGTCAGTAATATTTTTCTTTGATAAAATTATGATGTATTTAGATATTTCCTTAGAGCCCAAGGTATTTATGATTAGTCCAGTTATGCCAATTATTATAAAAACGAGAAGAGAAACGAGGTATACAACAAAGAGTGCATTAAAATCTAGATTGCCACATATTCTCTCAATGACAAGTTTAAGAAGGATCAAAAAATACATTGGCACAAAAGCGCTTATATAGAGCATGATATCTTTTATTTTATTTTGAATGGTTATTTTGTAATTCATAAATTTATTTTTGGTAAAATTCAAAAAAATATTTAAATTGTTTTGTTTTATTGTATTTTTAGGTTAAAATATAACCATGATATTAATTCCATTCATAGCACTTGGCGTTGTGAGCCTTTTAATGGGCGTTTTGCGCGCTCTTTTTAAAGACAGGGAAGACTGGAGGGGAATTGTTATAAAAGCCCTTACAATGGCGTTTTTGGCGGTATTTGCGCTGGTGACAATAAATTTAACAGCGACCATTAATGCTTTGTCTCTTTTTATAACTATTGGAATAATACTTGCTATTGTAAAAATGCTGGAACTTTCAAGTAAGATTGACAGCGATAAAACTAAAGTTGTTTATAGTGGTATTCTTGAAATTTTAATTATTGTTGCATTTGCTGTGTCTACTTTATCACTTTCAACTTTCAATTATTTAGCTGGAGTAGGAGGGTTGCTTTTAGGTTTGGCTGTTGGTCTTCTTGTTTGGGCGATAAGACGAGAAGAAAAAATCGATAAAGCGCTTTTAAAACTTTTTATGTATATTGCTATAGGCCTTTTCATAGGATTTGCAATAAGCGGGCTGTTTACTTCAAATCATCTTGCCAGTGCAATTGTAATCATATGTGCAAGTGTAATAATGCTGGCAACTGCGCTGCTCAAAGAATTCCTTCCATCAAGCCGCGGAAAACAGATTGCAATAGATATTCTAGAAACAGTAATTTTAGTTATACTTGTAGTTTCAATATATTTATATTAAAAAATTCCTTATTATATTAGGGGATTTTTTATTTTGAAATTATATTTTTAAAATTAATATCATTGGCTAAATTAAACACTAGAAA